>Ga0065721_10048670_pt1 | contig 201811 bp, 176 predicted proteins | sample Mesricmetagenome_FD_59108 | JGI IMG/M metagenome (GOLD analysis project Ga0065721, IMG submission 59108) | Mesophilic microbial community from rice straw/compost enrichment Sample: eDNA_1 v2 (version 2) | ecosystem: Engineered > Solid waste > Grass > Composting > Bioreactor | place: USA... | reverse complement strand
ACCGCTTCCCGTCATTCCGGGGCGCCGCAGGCGAGCCCGGAACCCAGAACCGCTGACAGCGCAGGAGAAAGCGCAGCGGCTATCGCGTCGCCTTATCCTGAGATGCTGGTGGCTATGGGTTCCGGGCCTGGTCCTGTGGACCATCCCGGAATGACGGAGCAGGTGTCCGTTCCTCCCTAATGCCGGAAGAACAGCAGCGTCGTAATCAGGAAGGTCGGGACCAGGATCAGGCCGGACCAGACGAGATAGCCGAAGAAGCTCGGCATCGCGACGCCCTTCTCGCGGGCGATGGCGTAGACCATGAAGTTCGGCGCGTTGCCGATATAGGAGTTCGCGCCCATGAACACGGCGCCCGCCGAGATAGCCGCGAGCGTCAGCGCGCCCGTGGTCATCAGGTGCTGCGGGTCGCCGCCCGCAAGCTCGAAGAACACCAAGTAGGTGGGCGCATTGTCGAGGAACGACGAGAGACCGCCCGTGAGCCAGAAATAGGCGGCGTTGTTGGGGCTGCCGTCTGGGTTCGACACCAGGGCGACGAGAGGCGCGAACGGCCCTTCGGCGCCGGCCTTGAGCATGGCCAGCACCGGGATGATGGCCACGAAGATTCCCGCGAAGAGCTTCGCGACTTCCTTGATCGGCCCCCAGGAGAAGCCGTTCTCCTCCCGGTTCGCCCGCGGCGTGAAGGCCAGCGACATGAGGGTGACGACGATCATGATGGCGTCGCGCGCCGCGTTGGCGACCTCGATCTCCACGCCGAGCAGGGTGACGCGCCCGAGATCCGTGGTGGCGCTGAACAGGATGGCGCCGATGATCGTGAGGATGAGGAAGAAGTTGATGCCGCCCCTGACGCGCACCGGCTGGTCGGGCGTCGGGTCGGGGCGCACTCGCCCTTCCTTGCGGTAGAGATAGGCGTCGAAGACGAAGAAGACCGCGAGCAGGACCGCGCTGACGAAGAGCGTCTCGGGGAAGAGGTGCGTGGTCGTCCAGAAGAAGTCCACGCCGCGCAGGAAGCCGAGGAAGAGCGGCGGATCGCCCAGCGGCGTCAGGGAGCCGCCCACGTTCGACACGAGGAAGATGAAGAACACGACCACATGGGCGTTGTGGACGCGGTCGTCGTTCGCCCGCAGCACCGGGCGGATCATCACCATGGAGGCACCCGTCGTGCCGATGAAGCTCGCGAGCACCGTGCCGATGGCGAGCAGGACCGTGTTGATCGCCGGCGCCCCGTGGATGTTGCCGCGCACCAGGATGCCGCCCGCCACCGTGAAGAGCGCCAGGAGCAGCAGGATGAACGGGATGTATTCGAGGAAGGCCGTGTGGGCGAGGCTGTGCAGAGCCATGTCCGGGCCCAGGAGCGCGGCCATCGGCACAAGGACCAGGAGGCCCCAGAGCGCCGCGATCTTGCCCTGGTGATGCTCCCAGGCATGGGGCGCGAGCAGCGGGAAGAGCGCGATGGAGAGCAGGATTCCGGCAAACGGCAGGGCCCAGGCAAGGCCGAGGGCGCGGCCGTCGAGCTCCGCCGCGAAGGCGATATCCGGCGAGACGGTCAGCGCGGCGGCGAGCGCCAGGGTCAGGACACGAAGCATGCAAAAACCCCCTGTCGCCGGTTCGACCGGCGTTATGCGATGGCCGGAGGGTTAGAGCATGTTCGCAGGCAGGAGGGAACCGGCTTTGCGGCGGCAGGGCCGGAAAGGCCTCACTGGTCGTTAACCGACTGTTCACCCTGCCGGGAAAATATTAAACAAGGTTTCATGAAAGGGTGACGAGCCCTTCGGGGCGCATCTGTCGGGGGTCGAGACGTCCATGTGCCGCTTCCTTGCCTATCGGGGAGAGCCGATCTTCCTCGCGGATCTCGTCTGCGCCCCGGCGCATTCCCTGGTCCACCAGTCGCTCCACGCCGTGGAGGCCAAGACCGGGACCAACGGCGACGGGTTCGGCATCGGCTGGTACGGCGAGCGATCGGAGCCGGGTCTCTACCGGGAGGTGCGGCCCGCCTGGTCCGACGAGAACCTGCGGAGCCTGTGCGACCAGGTGCGCTCTGGGCTGTTCTTCGCCCATGTGCGGGCCTCGACCGGCACCTCGACCACCCGGGCCAACTGCCACCCCTTCGCCTATGGGCGCCATCTCTTCATGCATAACGGCCAGATCGGCGGCTACGGGCGCATCAAGCGCCGCCTCGAGGCGCTGATCCCCGACGCGCTCTACGATACGCGGTTCGGCACCACGGATTCGGAGGCGATCTTCCTCCTCGCCCTGGCCAACGGCCTCGCGGCGGACCCGGTGGCCGCTATGGCGCGCACCCTGAAGCAGGTGCGCGGTCTCATGGAGGAAGCCGGGATCGCCGAGCCCCTGCGGTTCACGGCCGCCGTCACGGATGGCGAGAGCCTCTGGGCCTATCGCTGGGCCTGCGACGACCGGCCCCCGACCCTCTATTTCCGCGAGACCGCCGGCAATCTCCTCGTGGTGTCGGAGCCCATCGACGACAAGGCCATGGGCTGGCGTGAGGTGCCGAAGGGCTGCAGCCTCGTGGCCCGTGCGGGCTCCGGGATTTCCGTGCAGTGCCTGAACGAGGCCATGGGCTGCCTCGCGGCCTGATGCCCGCGCGTCCGGAGCCTCAGGCCGCGTCGCGGGCGAGGTCCTGGCCGGAGAGCAGGGGCAGGAGGGCGCCCCTCAGGGCCTCCATCTGGAGTTCGGTCTCGGACAGGGCCGGTGCCACGGCCTCCGATCCGGCCTGCATCTTCAGCCGCGCCAGCTCGGCCATGAGGCGGGCATTCTCGGCCATCAGCTCGGCCAGCCGATCCTCCGCCCGGCGGGCCCGGGCCAGGGCCGCGTCACGTTCCGCCTCGCGCAGGCCCACCCGGTCGCGCCAGAGGCGGGCCACAACGGACTCGGATTCGTCGCTCATCGGAATACTCCACGCACGCTTTGCGGGCGGCTGCCGGCCCGCCGGGCGACATTGCGCACGAGACCCTTAAGGCATCGTTGCCGCCCGGTCTCCGGGCAGGCTTTCGGCCGGTCAGCCGTCCAGTTCCGGATAGCGCCGGAAGATCCCCTCCTCGTTGAAGGGGATGCGCCGGTCGCTGTCGAGATAGGCCCTGATCCGCGGCCGGGCCGCCACTGCATCGCGCAGGGCCGCCACCTTCGGCAGATCGCGAAGGATGCGTCCCATGGCCTTGGGAAACGCGTAAGTGAGGCCTTCCACCACCTGGAACAGGGACAGGTCCGCATAGGTCAGCGTGCCGCCCACGAGATGCATATCCCCGGCTGGATTGCGGGCGAGGATCGTCTCGCACCAGCCGAGGAATTTCGGAATCCGGTTGCGGCGGAAATCCTCCGCCCGCCGCCGGGCTTCCTGCTTCTGGTCCTCATAACAGAGGCCGCTCGCGATGGGGTGGTGCGTATCGTGCGCTTCCGCCACCAGGTCCGAGAGCGTGAGCTGGATCTGGTGCGTCCAGAGTCCGCCCTCCGGATCCTTGGGCGCGAGCCCGTGCCGGGCCCCGAGATAGAGCAGGATCGCGGCCGTCTGGCCGATAAGCGTCTCGCCGTCCTTCAGGAAGGGCGGCGCGAAGGAGGGATGGGTCGCCTTTTCCATCAGGCGCGTCATGGCGGACATGCCGCCCGGCCCGCGCGCTACGTCCACGTAATCCGCACCCGCTTCTTCGAGAGCAAGGCGCACGAACTCGCCGCGTCCCTGGATTCCCGGCCAGTAGTACAGTTCGTAAGGCATAGGGCTTCCCCGTTCGAGTGCTACCGTTCGGGTCAAAGCTAGCGGGGTTTTCGACCGGGGCCAGACCGCCGGCCGGAGACGCACGAAAAAGGGCGCCCTTGCGGGCGCCCTCGTCGAAGGGGAACCTTCGTCGCGGCCGATCAGATCACGAAGAAGTCGTGATAGGTCATCTTGAGGCCCTTCTTCAGGGTCGCGATGACAATGGCCTTGTGCGAGCCGATGCCGTCATCGTCGTAATAGAGGACGCCCTTCTTCTTGTCGTAGATGACGTGGTCGTCCTTATCGTGCGCCTTGGTGCCCGAATAGAACACTTTGCTCGCCATCTTGGCCGGCTTCTTGAGCGTGCCCTTCTTGCCGAGCGCCTTGAAGTACTTGTTCTCGAGATAGATCGAGTCGTCCTTCACGTTGTAGTCCGTGATCTTGTCGGCATTGCGCTTCACCTTCGGGTTCGTGTCGAACACGAAGATGTCGCGGCCCGTGCCGCCCGTGAGCATGTCGGCGCCGAGCCCGCCATGGATCCGGTCGTTGCCGCCCATGCCGTTCAGCTGGTCGTTGCCGGCGCCGCCATAAAGAATGTTGGCGCCGTCATTACCTCCGAAGACGTTGTTGAGACCATTGCCCGTGAGCGTGATCGCGGCGCTGCCCACACCGGTGATGTTCTCGACGCCCACGAGCCGGTTGAGGTCGTAATTGACCGAAACCACCACCGTGTCCACATCGCCTGCGCCGCTGTCCTGAACCAGGTCATTGACGTCGTCGATGTAGTAGGTGTCGTTGCCGGCGCCGCCGTCCATGGTATCGGCGCCACCCTGGCCATCGATCACGTCGTCGCCGAGGCCGCCCTTCAGGTTGTCGGCTCCCGCGCCGCCATAGAGGACGTCGTTTCCGGTGCCGCCGTCGAGCGCATCGTTGCCGTCTGACCCGTACAGCGCGTCATTGCCGTCGCCGCCCTGGAGGTTGTCGTCACCGGCGCCCCCCAGAAGGACGTCGTTGCCGGCGCCGCCGTCGAGGGCGTCGTTCCCACCATAGCCGTAAAGGGTGTCATCGCCCCCATTGCCGGTCAGACGGTTCGCGGCCTCATTGCCGGCGATGACGTTATTGCTCCCATTGCCGTAAAGGTCGATCGCGTTCGCGCCGGTCGCGAAGAGGTTCTCGATGCCGGCCGAGAGGGAGTAGCTCACGGACGAATAGACCTGATCGTAGCCGCCGCCGGACTCGTCGATCTGGGTGTCGCTGGCGCTCACGTAATAGATATCGTTGCCGGCACCTCCGACAAGCACGTGGCCGGTCCCGCCGGTGAGGGTGTCGTTGAAGTTTGTGCCGATCACCTTCTCGAAGTTCGTGTAGGTGTCGCCGTTTGCATCGCCTGCCGATCCTATGCCGTGAACGAGGTCAACGGCAACGCCGGCGGTGCTTCCCTTGAAGGTTAGCGTGTCGAAGCCCAATCCGCCATCGAGGACATCACCGGTGAATTCCGATGGCGCGTAGACGTCGTTGTGACTAGTTCCCGTCACATCGATCTTGGCGGCACGTGCATCGACGATGGTCGATGAGATGTTGCTGCCATTTCCGGCGCTGCCGGTCGGGTCTTGCCACGTAATCGAAAGGCGACCATCGGCCATTTCGGTGATGGCGGGGTTTCTTTGCGAGCCGAAGCTATCGAGATTTGCCCGAGCGTTGACTTTCATCTCTGGGCCGGCATTTCCGGCTGCATCAACGACTTTGATGTAAACATCGCCTAAATCGCCCGCTGCCGCGTCTGCCTGAATATAGGCTAAGGCGTAGCCTCCAGTCTTAAGCGCGACAGCCGTCACGTTATCAAAATCCGAATTCGGCTTGGCGCCTCCGATCGGAACAGCGTTGCCGATTTTCTGCCCTGTCGCGTTGTAGCGCTGAGCGATGATTGCATTGGCTCCAAGATCCTCGATGACCACGAACTCGCCACTGGGCTTGCCGGTTGTCGAATCCTTGAGACCGATAACGTCGAACGCAACGACAGCATCTAAGTTAAATTCTGTTCCCGCAGTTCCCGCTTCAGCATCGACAATACTTGCAATCTTGCCGTGATCCGAATGATAGGCAACAAGATACTTGTGCCCACCGAGCCAAGCCACGTCGAGGTTGCTTAAGCTTGCAGCATCAAATACTTTATTGATAGTATTTACAGGGTTATTGGCATTGTCGAACTCGGTAAATTTCACATTGCCGTTTTCAACGTAGGCGGTTCCCCACCCGCCAGCATCATTCGATACTATCTGTGCTCCGCTCTTTCCTGTGGTATCCGTAAACCTATTGATCGAAGTCACGCTTTTCCCGTCGGCATCATAGACGCGACTGTAGAGAGTTTTGCCATTGCTGCCATCAACTTCTGACCAGGTGACCGCAAAGTTGCCATCCGTCCCAACTGCGGTCACCTGGGCAAATTCGGGAGTGCCAGTAGAACCAGCCTCCAGTTGCAACGGCTGTGCGGTGGTTTTTACGCCATTACCGTCATAGACGTGATAGAGGAACTTGGAATCCTCCAGCCACAATGCGACGTATCCACCATTAGCCAGAGCCGTGATGGCCGGCAGGTAAACACTTTTCCCTGAGGTGCGCGTTAGGTCCTCAGTGCCCCAAATCTTGAATGTCATCTTATGCTCTCCTGGAAGCGGAAGGTGTTCGGTTGGTGGTGCCGGCCCCTCGGGTGAAATCCGATCGGGCGGCCGAGGTGGGTGTTCAAACCCACCCTTCTGCATGGGTTAAAAATGGATTGATGTAATCGCTCGTCGCTTGCAGTCCTGGTGCAGAGCGGAAAAGCATTCGATTCCACACCGGCAGTAAAGCAAGTCGAGCAAGCGCTATATGCCTGTGCAAAAGGCCTCACAACTCTCTGTTCGGAGAGGTGCGACCGCAGGGGATGCTTACCTAACGTAAGATATACCAGCCCAATGACGGGTAGGATTCTGCGGCGGCATCAGGAACTCCATTAATGTAACAATGAAGCAATATGCGTGCGCGACTGGCCCGGCCGTGTGCCGGCGCACAGGGTCCGTCAGTCGCTGCCGGATGAAACGGGCGATATGCCGGCGAGAGCGGAAACGCGCCTGGAGCGTCGTGCGGAACTGAAGGTCCGCGTCAGTAAAGAACGGACCCGAATTCGGGTCCGCTTTCTTTAATGCGCCTCGTCCCAGTTCTGTGCGGCGCGGGCCTCAACGGCGAGCGGCACCTTCAGGGTCACGGCCGGGAAGGGCGCCTCGGTCATGACACGGGAGATGACCGGAAGCGTCGCCTCGATCTCCTCGTCGGGGGCCTCGAAGACCAGTTCGTCGTGGACCTGCAGGAGCATGCGGGCCGAGAGGCGCTCGGCCCTGAGTGCGTCCTCCATGCGGATCATGGCCCGGCGGATGATGTCGGCGGCCGTGCCCTGAATCGGCGCATTGATGGCTTGGCGCTCCACGGCGGCACGCTCGGACGGATTGCCGGACTTGATCTGCGGATAGTGACACACGCGCCCGAACAGGGTCGTGACGTAGCCCTTCTCGCGGGTGGTCTTCTTGATCTCGTCCATATAGGCGCGGATGCCCGGGAAGCGCTCGAAATACTGCTTGATGAAGGCGGCCGCCTCCGCGTTCGGGATGCCGAGACGCACCGCGAGGCCGAAGGCCGAAATGCCGTAGATGATGCCGAAATTGATGGTCTTGGCCTGCCGGCGCAGGTCCGGCGTCATCTTGTCGAGCGGAATGCCAAACATGGCCGAGGCGGTGGCCGCGTGGATGTCCTGGCCCTTGGCGAAGGCCTCCTGCAGCTGCGGGATGTCGGCGATATGCGCCAGGATGCGCAGCTCGATCTGGCTGTAGTCGGCCGAGATGATCTTGGAGCCTTCCGGTGCCACGAAGGCCTTGCGGATCTTGCGGCCCGCCTCCGTGCGGATCGGGATGTTCTGCAGGTTCGGCTCGGAGGAGGAGAGGCGGCCCGTGGTGGTGGAGGCCAGCGAGAAGGAAGTGTGCACCCGCTTCGTCTCAGGGTGCATATGCTCCTGCAGGGTGTCCGTATAGGTGGATTTCAGCTTGGCGAGCTGGCGCCATTCGAGAATCTTCTCGGGCAGGACATGGCCGGCCTGCGCCAGTTCCTCGAGCAGGGTCGCGGGCGTCGCCCACTGGCCGGAGGGCGTCTTCTTGGCGCCCGGCAGGCCCATCTTGCCGAACAGGATGTCGCCGATCTGCTTCGGGGAGCCGAGGGCGAATTTCTCGCCCGCGATCTCGTGGATCTCGTCCTCCAGGCGCGCGAGGCTCTGGGCGAAATCGCCCGAGAGGCGGCTGAGGATCTGGCGGTCCACCACGATGCCGCGCATCTCCATGCGGGCGATCACGTCGACGAGGGGGCGTTCCAGGGTCTCGTAGACCGTGGTGCGGCGCTCGGCGGCGAGCCGCGGCTTGAGCACCTGCCACAGGCGTAAGGTCACGTCCGCATCCTCGGCCGCATAGGCCGTGGCCCTGGCGATGTCGACCCGGTCGAAGCTCACCTTGTTGCGGCCCGTCCCGGCCACGTCCGTGAAGCTGATGGGCGAGTGCCCGAGATGGCGGCGCGAGAGCTCGTCCATGCCGTGCGAGCCCTTGCCGGCGTCGAGCACGTAGGAGATCAGCATGGTGTCGTCGAAGGGATTGAGGTCGATGCCGTAGCGCTTGAAGACGACCCAGTCGTATTTCAGGTTCTGGCCGATCTTGAGGACGGACGGATCCTCCAGGAGCGGCCGGATGGCCGCGAGCGCCGCCTCGACGGGAATCTGCCCCGGCACCAGGCCGCCGCCGAACAGGTCCGAATCGCCGCGGTGCTGGAGCGGCACATAGGCGGCCCTGCCGGGCGCAAGCGCCAGCGAGAAGCCCACGAGGTCGGCGCGGTTGGCATCCAGCGCGCTCGTCTCCGTGTCCACGGCGACGAAGCCCTGCTGGCGCGCTTCCTCGACCCATTCGGTAAGCCGCTCGAGGCTCGTGATGGTCTCGTAGGCCTGCACGTCCACGGGCTGGGAGGCCGCCTCGGTGGCCCGCTTGCCGGCAAGCTGGGAGGGAGTGCCGATGCCTTCCACGGGCTTGCGGGTGCGGCCCGTCTCCGGAAGGTCGAGCCCCGCGAAGGGGTCGATCTCCGTCGTGCCCACACCGCCCGAGAACGGCACGTCCTCCTCCACGGGGGCCGGGCCGCCGAGACGCTGCCAGGCAATGGCCTCGCCTCCCGGCATCAGCCGCGGGTCCGGCTCGACCTGGGTCGGGTCCACGTCGTAGAGATCGGCCACCCGCCGGGTCAGGGTGCTGAATTCCATGGCCTTGAGGAAGCCGACCAGGGCCTTCGGATCCGGCTCCGGCAGGCGCAAGGCATCGAGCGGGACGGGGAGCGGGGCCTCGCAATCAAGGGTGACGAGCTTTTTCGAAAGCCGCGCCGCCTCGGCATTGTTGATGAGGGTCTCGCGGCGCTTGGGCTGCTTGATCTCGCCCGCGCGCGCCAGGAGCGTCTCGAGGTCCCCGTATTCCTTGATGAGCTGCGCCGCGGTCTTGAGGCCGATGCCGGGAACGCCCGGCACGTTGTCGGAGGTATCGCCCATGAGGGCCAGCACGTCGCCGATCTTCTCGGGCGGGATGCCCTCCCATTTCTCGGTCACGGCGGCTTCGTCGAGGTTGCGCTCGGGGCGGTAGCCGGGCTTGCCCTTGGAGCCCGATTCGAAATCGTAGAAGCACACGAGGGGCCCGACGAGCTGCATCAGGTCCTTGTCGGACGAGACGATCAGCACGTTGGCGCCGCGGGCCTTGGCCTCCTGGGTATAGGTGGCAATGAGGTCGTCCGCCTCGTAGCGGGCCTGCTCGATGGGCTCCAGGCCGAAGGCGCGGATCGCCTCCCGCATGAGCGGCATCTGCACCTTCAGGTCCTCGGGAGCGTCCGGCCTGTGGCCCTTGTAATCCTCGTAGAGTTCCTTGCGGAACGAGCCCTCGGACTTGTCGAGCACGATGGCGAGATGCGTCGGCATGAGACCCGCCGCACCGTCGCGCACGAATTGCAGGAGCTTCGACACGAAGAGACGTACCGCGCCCGTCGGCATGCCGTCCGAGGTGCGGCTGTTGTACTTCGAGTCCTGGTTCATGGACTGGAAGTAGGCTCGGAAGATGAAGGACGAACCGTCGACGAGGAAGACATGGTCGCCGGCGGTGACGGGACGGGAGGAAGTCATGGGGGCTCGAACGTGAAGATCTCTCGTGTCAGAGAGATAAGGGCTTCGCGACCCGAAAGCTACGACTTCGTGCCCGGGAGGTCGCCTGTCCTCCGGTCCGGAAGGGGAGCGGCCCTGCTGGGCCGCTCCGGTAAGGCTCAGGCCGCAAGCGCTGCCAGAATCTCGTCGGTCGAGCGGATTCGGGCGACCCGCGGCAGGGTGCGGCTCACGGCGAAGTCGTGCAGGCCGTCGCCGAGGCTGCTGGCGGCATCGTGCGCCACGAGCGTCGCGTAATTGAGCTGCCATGCGTCCCGCGCGGTCGATTCGACGCCGAAATTGGTCATCAGCCCGCCGACCACCACCGTGTCGATTCCCCGCCGGCGCAGCTGGAGGTCGAGTTCCGTGCCGAAGAAGGCGCTCCATTGCCGCTTGGTGATCAGGATGTCCGGCGTCAAGGCGGCGATCTCGGGCGGGAAGGTGCTCCACTCCGCCGGCAATCCGCCTTCGGGAAGGATCATCGGCACGTCCGTTTCGCCCCTCGGCCGGTCCGGGTATCCGGCCGAGAAGTTCACCCGCACGAGAACGAGGGTGCCTCCAGCCCGGGACAGGCCGTTCGCAAGGGCGACGCTGTTGGCGATCACCGTGTCGCGGCTATTCGGCGTCAGCGGCTGGGCGAGGGTGCCGTTCTGAACATCGACGAGAATCAGGGCGGTGCTGCGGGCTTCGAGCTTCAGCATGGAGGAGCTTTCCGGTATCGAAAGGAGGTGGGAGAGCCTGTCCGACGACAAATGTGAGGATAGGCTCATGTATAGGTTATATGAGGATGTCCTCACAAAAAGCAAGCCCCAAGGCCGAGGCCGTCGCGCGTGCGCCGCAGCGCCGCCGCGGGCGTGAGCGTGTCGCGGCCCTGCTCCGGGCCGGCGAGGAGGTCTTTGCCGAGAAAGGTTTCGACGCCGCGACGATGACCGAGATCGCGGCCCGGGCGGGTGCCTCCATCGGGTCGCTCTACCAGTTCTTCCCCACCAAGGAGCTTCTCGCCGACGCGCTCCAGGACATGAACGGCGAGGCTCTCTTGCAGATGCTCGATGCTCTCGACGAGATAGCCCAGGGTGCCAAGCCCGAGGTGCTGATCGACCGGCTCTTCCGGGACCTGTCGGCCTTCCTCGAGGCGCATCCGTCCTTCGTGGTGCTGTCCGACCGGCCGGCCGCCGACAAGGCCGTGAAGGCGGAGCGGCGCAGGCGCATGCGTGGGCGGATCGCCGCTTTGCTCGGCGCGATGGACCCGCCCCTTCCGCGCGAGCGGGCGGAGCGCATGGCCATCATCGTCCTCCACCTGATGCGCGTCTCCGTGGCGATCAGCGGCGAGGCCGATCTTCCGGTTCGCGATGCCGTGCTCGACGATCTCCGGGCCATGCTGATCCGCCAGATTCGCGACGGGGCCTGACGCGGCAGGTTTCCCGTCACGCCGCCTTCAGGCGGGCGAGATCCAGGTCGAGCTCGCGCAGGGCCTGCATGACGACCCCCTCGGTCAGGAGGTCCAGGGAGGAATCGACCACCTGGATGGCCGTGAGCGACCGCAGGGCGGGAATCGTCTGGCTTTCCAGGGCGGCCTCGAAGGAGGGGCGCAGGAGGTCCATGGCCCGGGTGCCGGGGCCGCAGATGACGATGTGGTCGGGCTCCAGGGTCTGGATCAGGATGCTCGCCGCATCGCCCAGGACCTCCCCGGCCTCGCGGAAGAGGTTGAGCAGGGCCGCGTCGCCGGCGCGCGCCTGGTCCACGATGGCGCCCATGGCCTCCTCGCCGGGAAGCAGGATCGTCGGCGCCGGGCGGTGGTCGATCAGCTGCGCGTCCCGGTGCAGGGCATAATCGGCCAGAAAGGCCTCGATGCAGCCCCGCCCGCCGCAGCGGCATTGCGGGCCGCTGCGGCGCAGGCGGACATGGCCGAACTCGCTCCCGCCCGAGCGGGCCCCGCGATAGAGCTCGCCCTGCACCAGGAAGCCGAGGCCGACGCCGTCGCCGATCATCAGGCAGGCGGTGCGGCCGGAGCGCAGGGCTGGGTCCCGCTGGGCAATCGCGAAGGCCATGGCGCTGGCGTCGTTCTCGATCAGCACGGGCTTGCTGAGCCGCTCCCCGAGGCCCGCCGCGAGGGGAAGGTCGCGGGTGCCGAGAACCGGGCTCCAGGCCACGATGCCGTCATGGGTATCCACATAGCCCTGGCAGGCGAGGCCGATGGCCTTCACGTCCGGCGCTCCCGTGTCGCGCGCAAAGGTGGTGATCGCCTCTGCCAGCACATCCATCAGGGCCTTGGCCTCGAGATTGCGCAAGGGGTGCTCCACATGGCGGCTCGCCCGGTTGCGCCCGGCGCTGTCCACCAGCCGCAGCTCGATGCGGTTGAAGCCGGTCCAGACGCCGATGACGGAGCCGAGGGTCTCGGCGAAGAACAGGCGCACCTTCGGACGGCCGCGGATCAGGCCGGGCAACGAATCCCCGCCTTCCTCTGCGACCAGGATGCCTTCCTCCAGGAGGCTCGCCGTCAGCTCCGACACGCTGGCCGGGCTTATGCCGAGCTGCTGGCCGATCTCGACGCGGGCGAGGGGCCCCTCCCGGCGCAGGGCATCGAGCAGCCGCCGCCGGGCCGTTTCACGGGGAGTAAGGGAGAGCATGGACATCGCAACGATATTTATTCGACCGACGAACAAAACAAATCAAAAAATCGACTGCTTCGACCAAGTGCTAAGAGCTTTGCCGCTTGAAAGGCACTTTGTTCAGGATAATTATTTTCACGCTCGAAAAATACGCAGGCGGGCATGAGCTGGAAATGCCGTCCCGGTCCGGCAGGCCGGGGCAGGTCGCCCGCCATGACAAGAACGAGGGCGCTGCAGGAAACGCGCCGCCCAGGAGGGAACCCATGTCGACCAAGAAGCACCTACTTTTCGGCCTTGCCGCCCTCGCCCTGTCGGCCAATGCCGCCCTTGCCCAGGGCAAGGGGCCGGTGATCGGCGTGAGCTGGTCGAACTTCCAGGAGGAGCGCTGGAAGACCGACGAGGCGGCGATCAAGGCCGCCATCGAGAAGGCGGGCGGCACTTATGTGTCGGCCGATGCGCAATCCTCGCCGGCCAAGCAGCTGACCGATATCGAGAGCCTGATCGCCCGCGGCGCCAAGGGGCTGATCGTCCTGGCCCAGGATTCGGACGCCATCCGCCCGGCCGTCGAGAAGGCGGTGGCCGAGGGCATTCCGGTGGTCGGCTACGACCGCCTTATCGAGATCCCGCAGGTCTTCTACCTGACCTTCGACAACGTAGAGGTGGGCCGTCTTCAGGCCCGTGAGGTGATGAAGGTGAAGCCCGAGGGCAACTACGTCTTCATCAAGGGCTCGGGCGCCGACCCGAACGCCAACTTCCTGTTCCAGGGCGCCATGGAGGTGCTCAAGCCCGCCATCGATGCCGGCAAGATCAAGAACGTGGGCGAGGCCTATACGGACGGCTGGCTCCCGGCCAATGCGCAGCGGAACATGGAGCAGTTCCTGACCAAGAACAACAACAAGGTCGACGCAGTGGTGGCCGCCAATGACGGCACCGCGGGCGGCGCCATCGCGGCGCTCGCCGCACAGGGCATGGCCGGCTCCGTGCCCGTGTCGGGCCAGGATGCCGACAAGGCCGCGCTGAACCGGGTCGCGCTCGGCACCCAGACCGTGTCGGTGTTCAAGGACGCGCGTGAACTCGGCCGCAATGCCGCCGAGATCGCCCTCGAACTCGCCAACGGCAAGAAGCTGAACGAGATCAAGGGCTCCATGTCCTGGAACCTCGGCCCGAAGAAGCAGAACATGACGGCGATCTTCCTCAAGCCCGTGGCGATCACGAAGGACAATCTCGACGTGGTCATCAATGCCGGCTGGGTGACGAAGGACGTGGTGTGCCAGGGCGTGAAGCCGGGCTCCGTCAAGGTCTGCAACTGAGCGGATCCCGTCGCTCCGGAGCACCCATTGTCATTCCGGGACGGCCGTGAGGGCCGTCCCGGAAACCATAAACGCTGACGGTGCAGGATAAAGCACAGCTTTTGCCGTTGCTTCTTATTCTGAGACGCTGGTGTTTATGGGTTCCGGGCTCTGCTGACGCGGCCCCGGAATGACGACGGACCGTCCCCGGAACGACGCTTTCCTGAAGCGAGCGATGCCATGACCGCACCCGCCACCACCACGACCGCCCCGCCCCGGAGCGCCTCCACGGACGGCTCGCTCCTCTCCAGGCTCGAGATCGACGTCCGCATGCTCGGCATGCTGGGAGCGCTCGCGGTCATCTGGATCGGCTTCGACATCCTCTCGGGCGGTCTCTTCCTCACGCCACGCAACCTCTGGAACCTGTCGGTCCAGACGGCCTCCATCGCGGTCATGTCGACCGGCATGGTGCTCGTCATCGTGACCCGCAACATCGACCTGTCGGTGGGCGCCATCCTCGGCCTCGTCGGCATGATCGTGGGCGTGGTGCAGGTGCAGTGGCTGCCCGGCTGGCTCGGCTTCGAGCATTGGCTGACGGCGCCCATCACGGTGCTGATCGCCGTCATGGTCGGCGGCGCCATCGGGTTCTTCCAGGGCTGGCTTATCGCTTATCTCGGCATTCCGTCCTTCATCGTCACCCTCGGAGGGCTGCTCGTCTGGCGCGGCGCCGCCTGGTGGGTCACGGCGGGCCAGACCGTCGCGCCCATGGACACGCGCTTCAAGGCGCTCGGCGGCGGCGTCGAGGGGGCGCTCGGCGCCACCGCGACCTGGATCGTCGCCTCGATCGCGGCCGGGCTGGTGGTGGTCGCCCTAGGCTTCGCCCGGCGCCGGCGCATCCGCTTCGGCTTTCCGGTGCGCCCGGCCTGGGCCGATGCGGTCATCGCCCTTCTGGCCTGCGGCGCGGTGCTCGGCGCCGCCACCATCGCCAATTCCTATCCGCTGCCCGTCGGGACGGCCCGGCGCTGGGCGGAGGCCAACGGCATTCCCTGGCCCGAAGGCGGGCTGTTCATCCCCCACGGGGTCGCCGTGCCGGTGCTGATCGCCGTGATCGTCGGCCTCTTCATGACGTTCCTGGCCAGGCGCATGCGCTTCGGCCGATACGTCTTCGCCATCGGCGGCAATCCGGAGGCCGCGGAACTGTCGGGCATCAACACCCGCTGGACGCTCATGAAGGTGTTCGGCCTCATGGGATTTCTCTGCGGCATCTCGGCCTGCATCTCCACGGCGCGCCTCAACGCCGCCACCAATGCGGCCGGAACCCTCGACGAGCTCTACGTCATCGCGTCCGCGGTGATCGGCGGCACGTCGCTTGCGGGCGGCATCGGCACCGTCGCGGGCGCCATGCTCGGCGCCCTCGTCATGCAGTCCCTGCAATCCGGCATGGTGCTGCTCGGCGTCGACACGCCGCTTCAGAACATCGTGGTCGGCGCCGTTCTCGTGCTGGCCGTGTGGGTCGACGGTCTCTATCGCCGGCGGATCAAGTAAGGGAGCGCGCCATGGCACCTCATTCTTCGGCTCCCCTCGTGGAAATGCGCGACATCTCCATCGCGTTCGGCGGCATCAAGGCGGTCGACGATGTCTCGGTCGATCTGCGTCCCGGCGAGGTGGTGGGTCTTCTCGGCCATAACGGGGCCGGCAAGTCGACCCTCATCAAGATCCTCTCGGGCGCCTACCGGCCGGATGCCGGCGCGATCTACGTGAACGGCGAGCGGGCGGAGATCGGCTCGCCCCGGGACGCCAAGCGCTACGGGATCGAGACGATCTACCAGACCCTCGCGCTCGCGGACAACATCGATGCGGCCGGCAACATCTTCCTCGGCCGCGAGGTGCTCACGCCCTATGGCACCCTCGACGACGCCACCATGGAATCCGAGACCCGCAAGGTGATGGCGCGGCTCAACCCGCATTTCCGCCGCTTCAAGGAGCCCGTGAAGGCGCTCTCCGGCGGCCAGCGCCAGTCGGTGGCCATCGCGCGTGCGATCTACTTCAACGCCCGCGTGCTCATCATGGACGAGCCGACCGCGGCGCTCGGCCCCGCCGAGACGCAGCAGGTCGCCGATCTCGTGCTGCAGCTGAAGAAGGAAGGCATCGGCATCTTCCTCATCAGCCACGACATCCATGACGTGTTCGGCCTTGCCGACCGGGTCAGCGTGATGAAGAACGGCAAGCTCGTCGGAACCGCGAGCGTCGCGGACGTCACACAGGACGAGGTGCTCGGCATGATCATCCTCGGCAAGTGCCCGCCCGGCGCGACGCCCGGCCCGGGCGCGAGCTGAGGCGCAGCTTCTTGTCATTCCACGGCTCCCCTGTCATTCCGGGGCCGCGCAGCGGAGCCCGGAACCCATAGCCACCAGCGGCGCAGGATAAAGCGCATCGGCAATCACGATGCTTTATTCGTAGAGCTCAGCGGTTATGGGTTCCGGGCCCGGCCGAAGGCCGTCCCGGAATGACGGGGAAGCGGCACCCCGGAATGACGTCAGCTTTCCGTAATGACAGACTCGGTGTTTCTCGAAGAGGTTCGATTCATGACCCAGACCATCTACGGCTCCCTCAAGGACAAGACCGTCCTGATCACGGGGGGCGCCAGCGGCATCGGCGAGAGCATCGCGGTGGCGTTCCATGCGCAGGGATCGAAGGTCGCGGTCCTGGATTACAACGCGGAGGCCGGACAGGCTTTGGTCAAGCGCCTCGGCGAGCGCGTGCATTTCGAGCACAGCGACGTGCGCGACATCCCGGCCCTGCAGGCGGCCATCCGCCGGGCGAGCGAGGCGCTGGGTCCCGTTACCATCCTGGTCAACAACGCCGCGCGGGACGACCGGCACGCCATCGACGAGGTCACGCCCGATTATTGGCGCGAGCGCTTCGCTACCAATCTCGATCACCAGTTCTTCGCAACCCAGGCGGTGCTGCCCGACATGGAGCGGGCAGGCGGCGGCTCGGTCATCAACATGGGCTCCACGAGCTATCTGGTGAGCGAGGATTCCTTTGCTGCCTACAAGACCGCCAAATCCGCCGTGGTAGGCCTCACGCGCGCCCTGGCGCGCGAGCTTGGCCCGAGGAACATCCGCGTCAACGCCATCGTGCCCGGCTGGATCATGACCCAGCGCCAGATCGACCTGTGGCTGACGCCAGAGGGCGAGGCGGAGCTGCTCAAGCGCCAGTGCATCAAGCGCAAGCTCGTGCCCGAGGATATCGCCAAGATGGCCCTCTTCCTCGCATCCGAGGATGCCGGCGCGATCACGGCGCAGAGCTATCTGGTGGATGGCGGCTGGGTGTAGGCGCTCTTCTCATCAGGCGCGTGATTGCGCCGCGACGGCGGGTTTCTCGTCCGGCTCCGCTTCCACCGTCTGCATCGTGTCCCGCCGCACCACAAAGCACAGGATCACGAGCGGGATGCCGATGGCGGCGGTGGCCGAGAAGAGGACCGGGTAGCCGTAGGCATCCACGACCGCGCCCGAGCCGCCGCCGATGAGCTTGCCGGGCAGCGCGTAGAGGGAGCTCAGGAGGGCGTACTGGGTCGCCGCGAAGCCGGGCGCCGTGAGGCTCGACATGTAGGCGACGAGGGCCGAGCCCGCGAAGCCGCCGGCGAAGTTGTCGGCACTGATGGAGAGGACCAGGAGGTCGAGTCGCCCGCCCGCGACCGCGAGCCACGAGAACATCAGGTTCGAGGCGGCCGCGATGACGGCGCCGATCAGGAGCGTCCACCACAGCCCGAGCCGTGTGACCGCGAGGCCCCCCGCGAAGGCCCCGGCGATGCCGACCCAGACCCCGTAGAGCTTGGACACGTTGGCGATATCGGCCTTGGAGAAGCCGAGGTCGATATAGAGAGGGTTCGCCATGACGCCGGCCACGAAATCCGGCAGGCGGAAACAGGCGACGAGCGCCAGGATCGGGATGAGGATCGGCCCCTTGCGCCGGAAAAGCTCTGTCAGCGGCTCCATGACGGCGGCCGCGAAGGGCAGCCTCTCGCGGGGCGCGGCCTCGTCCAGGCGCGGGGCCATGAGGGTGGCCGTAAGGCCCACGCTCATCAGGGCTGCCATGGCCAGATAGGCGCTGCGCCAGTTCACGAATTCGGCGATGTAGAGCGCGCCTGCGCCAGCGCAGATCAGGGCGAGGCGGTAGCCGAGCTGGAGGCTCGCGGCCATCATGCCCTGCCGCTCGGTCGCGGCGGCGTCGATGCGCCAGCCGTCGATCACCACGTCCTGGGTGGCGGACGCGAAGGCCACGAGGAGGGCCGACGCGATGGTGAGCGGCAGATGGGTCTGCGGGTCGCCGAACGCGATGCCCGCAAGGCCCGCTGCCGTGACGATCTGAGCCAGCGCCATCCAGCCCCGCCGCCGACCGAGGAGCCGGGCCAGGACAGGCACGTCGTAGCGATCGACGATCGGCGCCCAGAGGAACTTGAGCGAATAGGCGAGGGCGACCCAGCTCAGCATGCCGATTTCGGTGCGCGAGATCCCGGCCTCCCGCAGCCAGGCGGAGAGCGTGCTGAAGACGAGAAGGAACGGCAGTCCGGATGAAAATCCTAAAGGCAGCATCAGGGCGATGCGCCCGTCCGTCAGGACGTCCCGGAAGGAGAGCCGGCGTTTCGCGGCAGAATGTGCGTGAGCCATAATGATCCGTCTTCGCCGTTCCGTTGGGCCTCTGCGTCCGGCAGGGCCGCGGCCATCCTGGAGGCCGGCCCTTGCGACGCCGTTAACGGCGTTGCGTCGCCGCGACCGTGGTGCGCTCGGCCTCGGCCACCGGGCGGGCCACCACCGACTGGATGTCCTGTGCGAGACGGTCGGCGAGGCAGCGATAGCCCTTGTCGCTCATGTGGAAGCTATCGGACGACAACATGGAGCGCAGCCCCTCCAGGGAGTGGCTCCCCCATTCCTTCATCATCGCGTAGCGCGAGAAGACCGGAACCCGGCGCGTTTCACCCACCCGGGCGACCATCTGCACGAAGCGTTCGTAGCGCGAGGGGTCTTTGATGGTCGGGACAAATTGCTGGTCGAGCAGGATGAGCGAAACTCCGGCCGCCTTGGCGGCCGCGATGCCACGCTCCAGCATGGCCCGGAAGCCCTCCTCGGGCACGCCGCCCACGGCGTCGTTGGTGCCCACCTGCCAGATGACGAGATCGTATCTGTCGGACTTGAGAGCCTCTTCCAGCCGCTCGACGGTTCTGACCGCCTTCTCGCCGCCGATGCCGGCATTCACGACCGTGACCGTCTCGTGCCAGAGGTCGGACAGGTCTTCCTGAAGCTGGGCCGGATAGGTCCGATCCGGTGCTGAGGCTCCGATGCCCTCCGTCGAGGAGGAGCCGATGGCGAGGATCCGCACGGCCTCGTGCCGGTTCAGCTTCTGGGCGATGGCGCCCAGAAGGCCCTGCGCCCGGAAGACCGGGGCGGTATCGCCGCAGGCCTCGTCGGCCGCGGAGGCCGGTGCCGGCATGGTCAGGAAGGACATACTTAAGAAGGCAAACGCCCAGGCGACGCTGAGGACAGAGCGAGATTTCGTGTCCGGCCGTTTTGCGGGCCGTCCGCGTTGAACTTGTTCCATTCCAGGTATCGCGCCAGTGCCAGGAGCCCCATCAGTCCGAGCAGCGTGAATACCATGCCGATGAGGTGCGGACTAGCGGAGGATTTGACGGCCGTCAGCGTCATGATGACCTGCCCCAGGGCGCTCAAGAGCGACCCGGCCGCGAAAATCACGAGCCCGTTGCGGCCAAGCCGCTTCAGGTCGGGGCCGACAATCGTGCGCTCCAGCTTCTCGCCGATGCGCCACTGGGTGACCAGATAGGCCAGGGCGAGGAAATGCACCAGGCGGCCGAGACCGAGGTCGTATTTCGGCAGATCGAGCTGCGTGAAGGCGGCATCGCGCAGGCCCGGCGCCAGGCCGAAGACGTCCATGACCACGAGAAGCGAGGCCGTGAGGACAATGACGGCGCAGATCTGGCAGGCCCGCGTGAGGGGAATCGGACGCGTCATGAAGACGACGCCCGTGACGATGCCGATGGTGAACAGGAGCTGCCAGGCGAAGGGATTGAAGAACCAAGTCCCCGGCTCAGGCCAGGTCGGGAGGGTCAAAAGCCCGTCGCGGGCGAGCGCATAGATGCCGAACGAGACCGCAAGCGCGAGGAGCACATGGACCCGCGCCAGGATGAGCGCCACCGGCGCCCACAGCATTAGGGCGATGTAGAGGGGCAGGATGTTAAAATAGCCGAGCTGGTGCCCGAGCAGCAGGATTCCCGTGACGCCCTTGGCCGTATTGCCGAACACGGCGCTGCGCCCGTCGGCCTCGATGAGGCCGATATCGTCGCTGAGCTCGTAGCCGATGGAGAAGAGCGCAATGGCGCCTGCGGTGAGCAGGAGGTGCATCCGGTAGAGCTCGAAGGAGCGGCGCAGGCAGCGGCGCACGACACCGAGCACGTCGCCCTGCGGAATCCGATGATAATAGACCAGGGCGAGGGACAGCCCCGAGATGAAGATGAACGCCTCGGCCGAATCGGAGAAGCCGAAGCTGCGCGGCGTGACATGCTCGATGATGTTGCCCGGGATGTGGTTGACGAAAATGATCGCAAGAACGAGCCCTCGCCAGAGGTCGATCGTTCCGTTGCGTCCCACGTCCTTCATCGGCTGCACGTCTACCCACTCCTTATCATTCGGTCTTGTTTGGAAACGCCAAGGTGACTGGGGAGTTCGCCCGCATCGCGGCGAAGGCCGTTCCGTGTGCCGGCGAATCCGGCGTGCCTTGTCGGATTCGTATCCTGGCACGAACGGCGCGAAATTCCAGGCCGGCCTCAATCACGTCTCCATGATCGGACGTCAAGGTGCGTTGTGCGAAGGAGCGTATCAGGACGCTTTTTCGCGCAATGCAGAAACGTTGCGGCTCAGCTTTTCCAGAAACGTTTCGAGGGCATCTTCCGGCGCGCAGTCGGGCTCCGTCAGCACGCGCAGGCCCCATTGCTGCAGCACGGCTTCCTCCACAGGGTTGGGGCGCAGCATGAACACGTAGGAAGGCGGGCGGTCCTTCTCGAAGCCAGACCCTTTCCAGGTCTTCCAGAGACGGTGCAGGAGAAAGCGGATGTTCAGGTCCGTCAGGCTGTAGCCGACGAACAGGATGGTCTTGCCCAGGGCATCCGCCCGGAACTTGATGTCGAGCGGGGATTCGAAGGACAGGCGGTCGAGATAATCCGTCTCGGCGATGACGATGGAATCGTCGTCGTCGAAATCCCCGTGATATTTGACGATCTGCGGAATGCCCTCGCGGATGTCGGCGATGTCTTTCGCGTTCACGATCTTCACGAAGGGCTTGCCGTGCAGGGTGAACGCCGTCTCGAGATTCCGGTCGAAATTCGTCGTGTAGATGATCGGAAAGTCGAGCTCGCAGATCAGGGCATGAACGCGGGAATTCCTCAGATTCTCCTCCGGCAGGGTCCAGGCCCGGTCCATCCAGCTGCGCAGGGGGCCGATTCTGCCTTTCTTCAGCCGATAGAACTCGGCGAGAGTCAGGTGATTGACCTCGGTCTCGGTCAGGTTCGCCTCGTCGATCTGGAGCTCCTGCGCGATATGCGCGATGAGGGTCTGCCAGGATGGCAGGCCAACCGTCATCGAGACGCCCGCTCCCGCAAAGAGAATGGCGCGGTGCCTGCCGATGGCTTCCACCAGTTCGTCCACGGTGTCCCTTTCCTGCGGTCGGCTTTCGGCGGATAACGCCGCGGATCGGCCCAGGCTCCCGCGGAACGGCTTCGCTCGGAAAGAATTGGCTCGAAAAGGATTGGCTTGCTGCCGGGCCTTCCGGCGGAATCCACGACCGGGAGAGACGCGCCATGTCGGCCTACGAGATCGCGAATGCCGAGATCCTGCACGAAGGGCGGCGCAGCCTCGTGGCGCTCACGGTGAAGCGGCCGGATGGCGGGCGCATGGTGCGCGAGGTCCTGGAGAGCCCGCCAGCCGCCGCCGTCCTTCCCTATGACGAGGCCCGCCGGACGGCCTTTCTCGTGCGGCAGTTCCGGGCGCCCGTCCTGCTGGCCGGAGGGCCTCCGAGCCTTCTGGAGGCGATTGCCGGCATCGTGGATCCCGGTGAGGCGCCGGAGGAATGCATCCGCCGGGAGGCCATGGAGGAGGCAGGGCTTCGCCTGAGCCGCCTCGAGCCGCTGGGCGCTGTCTGGGCCTCTCCGGGCTACTCGACCGAGCGGGTGCACCTGTTCCTGGCGCCCTGCACGGCCGCGGACCGGACCGGGAAGGGCGGCGGGCTGGTCGAGGAGCAGGAGGAGATCAGCCTTTGCGAGACAGGTCTCGCGGATCTTGCCGGGATGCTGGCGCAAGGCTCCGTCGCGGACATGAAGACCCTCGCGCTCGTCCAGGCGCTCGCCCTGCGCCGGGGCGAGCTTTTCCGATAAGCCTGAGCGGCTAGCCCGGAAGGGCGCCCGATGCGGCGGCGTCGATCTGCGCCACAAGGCGCGGGTCGAGCCCGAGCGCGCCGGAGAGATGCGCGAGGAAGACGCGTTCCTCTACGGTGTTCGGCGTGATGATGCGCCGGGCCGCCGTATAGACCTGGACGGCAGCCTCCGGCGTCGTGGCGGCGGCCGCAAGCTCGGCCACGCTGGCGGGGCGCGCGAGCTCCGCCTCGATGACCTGCACGCCTTCTCCGTCGATGCCCGCGCTCTTGAGCGCGCCAAGGATGCGCGTGCGCTCGCCCTCGTCGATGCGCCCGTCGGCGGCCGAGGCCGCGATCATGGCGCGCATGACCAGAAGCGCGACGTCGCCGGACGCCGGAGGGGCATCGGGCGGCGGCAGGGCTGCGGGCGCAGCCTGGACGGCCTGAGCCTCGAGCAGCGGACCCTGCTCCCCGCCCTTGTTCAGGAAACGGCCGATCAGGGCCACGCCCTTGGTCTTGGCCTTTTCGGTGAGCTTGCGCCCTGTCTGCGAATTCACCACGGCCTTGGTGACGCCGAGCATCACCGCATGGACCGCCGCATTGCCCTGCGGGGTCTTGAGGTAATCCTGCGCACGGCGCAGGAGCAGGTCGGTAAGATCGGCCGGGGGAGGTGGGGCAGCGGCGGGTTTCTCGGGTTTCGGGGCCGCCGGCTGCTCACCCTCGGACGAGGGCGGCGGAGGCGGCGGGGAGGGCCTGTTCGCCAGATCGATCAGGTCGCTGAGCAAGGTGCCGGCGCCGAGGGGGCTGGCCGCCGCCTTGGGCGCCTCCGGCTTGGGGGCCGCAGGCGGTGCTGGCGGCGTGGCGGGCTGGCTGCCCGCCGGAGCGGGCGTTCCCAGGGCATCGAGAAGCTTCTTGGCGTCGAACATGGAGCTGTTCCCGGGCGGTGGCGTGAAGTCTAGATGAGGATCCCTCTCATGGGCAAACCGGCGCGGGCGGCCGTTTTTCCCGCGTCAGAAGATCGACGAGAAGATCATGGTCACGCAGCTCCAGACCATCATGACGCCCATGGCGTAATAGGCCCATTTGGGCATGCCGTTGGGAGCCGCCGTCCGGGGCTGGGTGTCCATGGCCTGGATCAGCTGGGTCTGGACCTGCTGCCCCTTTAGGACCAGCAGGGTCAGGCCCTGGATCGCTTCCGCCTGGGCGTTGAGGAGCGCCATGGCGTGCGACTGCTGGGCGTGCGGGTCCACGGCCGGGTCGTTCAGGTGATGGAGCGATTCGCCGATCTGGCCGATCGCGCCGCGCATCGCATCGAAATTCTGGCTCTGCTCGGCCAGGAGCACGCGGGCCTGGGTCAGCGGATCGGGCATGTTCTTCTGGGCGGCATCCGAGAGATGCTGCATCAGGCCTGCCTGCCCCTGGGTGATGGCGGCGCGCACGGCCTTGCCGGCGTCGGAGGCCAGCGCCGCCTGAGTCATGCTGACGGCCTTGCCGACGATCCGGTCGGCATTGGGGCTGGTGATGGGTTCGCGGGTCTGTTCCATGGCGGCGGCTTCAAGATGAACGATTCGGTCCGGGAGGGTTCTCATAGACCAAATGATTCGAAAGAGCTATGCTCTATCGTTCCACAGCCGCATATTCCTTTGCGTTACCTCGCGAGCGGTGCGCCAGGACACCTTTCGAGACGAAAGGAAATTCTTCTGAGCCCGCGAGGCCGTCTGTTCAATAGATCACGACGGAACGAATCGACTTACCCTCGTGCATCAGGTCGAAGGCGGTGTTGATCTCCTCGAGCGGCATCCGGTGGGTGATCAGGTCGTCGATGTTGATCTTGCCCTCCATGTACCAGTCGACGATCTTGGGCACGTCCGTGCGGCCGCGCGCGCCGCCGAAAGCGGTGCCACGCCACACCCGGCCGGTCACGAGCTGGAACGGCCGCGTGGCGATCTCCCGGCCGGCCTCGGCGACGCCGATGATGATGCTTTCGCCCCAGCCGCGATGGCAGCATTCGAGGGCCTGGCGCATGACGCTCACGTTGCCGGTGGCGTCGAACGAGAAATCTGCGCCGCCGCCCGTGAGATCGATGATCGCCTGCACGACCTTGTCGTTGCCGACCTCGTTCGGGTTGATGAAGTCGGTCATGCCGAACTTCTCGGCCATGGCGCGTTTTTCGGGGTTGATGTCGATACCGATGATCTTGTCGGCGCCGACCATGCGCGCGCCCTGGATCACGTTGAGGCCGATGCCGCCGAGGCCGAACACCGCCACGTTCGCGCCGGGCCAGACCTTCGCGGTGTAGATCACCGCGCCGATTCCCGTGGTGACGCCGCAGCCGATGTAGCAGACCTTGTCGAAGGGCGCGTCCTCACGGATCTTCGCAAGCGCGATCTCCGGCAGGACCGTGAAATTCGCGAAGGTTGAGCAGCCCATGTAGTGGAACACCGTGTCGCCGTCGCAGCGAAAACGGCTCGTGCCGTCGGGCATCACGCCCTGCCCCTGCGTGGTGCGAATCGCCGTGCACAGGTTGGTGCGGCGCGACAGGCAGGATTTGCACTGCCGGCATTCCGGCGTGTAGAGCGGGATCACGTGGTCGCCAGGCTTGAGCGTCGTGACGCCCGGCCCGACCTCGCGCACGATGCCTGCGCCCTCATGGCCGAGGATCGCCGGGAACTTTCCTTCCGAATCGAGACCCGAGAGCGTGTAGGCATCCGTGTGGCAGATGCCCGTCGCCATGATCTCCACCAGCACCTCGCCGGCCTGCGGCCCATCGAGGCGGACGGTCTCGATGGTGAGGGGTTTGCCCGCTTCCCATGCCACGGCTGCTCTGGTTTCCATGCTGTCTCTTCCTTCCGGCTGCGTGCGTGACTATTTGAACGGGCGGGATGCCAGGTCAAGGGAAGAGAGACGGCATCCGTCAGGGCGGCGGGGCCGACTCCGGCCGTCGCCGCTTTCGCCGCCCGCTTCCCGAGGAATTCCATCGTGTCAGATATCCGCGCCGCCATCATTCCCGTCACGCCTTTCGAGCAGAACTGTACGCTTCTGTGGAACGACAAGACCAAGAAGGGTGCGGTGATCGATCCGGGCGGCGATCTCCACCGTATCCGGGAGGCGATTGCCGAAACCGGAGTGACGGTGGAGAAGATCATCCTGACCCACGGCCATATCGACCATGCGGGCGGGGCTGCGGATCTGCGGGACGAGCTCGGCGTGCCGGTCGAGGGCCCGCACGAGGCGGACCGGCCCCTGCTGGAACGCCTGCCGGAGCAGGCGCACGTCTATGGCCTCGATGGAGTGCGCGCCGTGACGCCGGACCGCTGGCTGAACGAGGGCGACACGGTCACGGTCGGCGGCCTGACGCTCGAGGTCCTGCATTGTCCGGGACATTCGCCGGGCAGCGTGGTTCTGTTCGCGCCGCAGGAGCGCTTCGCCCTCGTGGGCGACGTGCTGTTCAACGGGTCCGTCGGGCGCACAGACCTGCCGGGTGGGGACGGGGCCGCGCTCATGCATTCGATCAAGGCCAAGCTCCTGCCTCTCGGAGACGACGTGGCCTTCATCTGTGGCCACGGGCCGGCGAGCACCATCGGGCAGGAGCGGGCAACCAATCCGTTCCTGCAGGAGGGAATGCTCGCCTGAGCGGGGCGAGGCCTCAGATCTTCGGCGAGAAGCTGAGCTGCAGCGTGGCCGAGGCAGCCGGATGTGTCTCCGGCGCGAAGTCGTATCCCATGCGGATGTTCACCACCGACCGGATCGGGCTTTTATGCGTGGTGAGCACCCGCTGCGCAACGATCTCGGAGCGCAGGCTGCTGCTCCAGCCGCCGGTCGTCGTGTCGAGGTTGATGTTGGGCGAGAGGACGAGCTGCGCATCCCAGGGAGTCCCGGCGGACGGCAGGCGGATCCCGAGGGACCCTCCGGCGCTCTGGGTATAGACGGCGCTTGCAGGGTCAACCGCTCCGGTCGTCGTCAGGCCGATCTCCAGGGCCTCGGCGGCCCATTGCCGCGACCAGGTCAGCTGCCAGTCCATTCGGGCGTTCAGGGCTTGGTCGATATTGAGCTCGCGAGTCATCTGCGTGCCGACGAGTAGGTCGAGATCCGCGAAGGGGCGAAGCTTTGCGCCCACGGCCCGCTGAGACGGGGACGCAACGGTGGCGGCGGAGCCGGTCAGCCCCGTCGACCAGACCTCCGTCCGGCTGAAGGTCGGTATTCTCGGAGCCGAGAGCGCCCTGTAGCGGTCGATGTCGACATTCTCGGCATTCCACGCCTGATCCCAGGTCAGGAGGCCCGGAGCGCCGTCCTCGAGACTGAGCGCCGGGGTGCCTCCCCAGACAGATATCGTCAGGATTGTGAAAGAATAAGCGAGCAATCGCATGAGAAAATAAAATCCTTCGGTGCCGGAAAACGACTCGGCAAGAACAGTCAAAATTGTATCGGTTAAGGTTTCCTTATTTCTGGACCGATCGGCTTATAAAGCGCAACAAAGTTTCCACACGACAGCTTGTCGCACTGCGGAGGTTCGCGTCGCGGTGAAGCGATTTAGGATTATTGTTCTATGTGGGACGGGCCGAAGCGGCCGCGATATCTTCACCTGCCATAGCGACCGGGGCGGACGCAACCGCTTCTGGGTTGGAGGCCCGCATCAATCCTCAGCCGTTGCGATGAGGAGACAGGGGGCGGCCGGGTTTCACGGGCTCGCCTCCTGTTCGGGCACGCGGGGCGGAAGCGCCATCAGCCGGAACGCGACGATGAGCGCCACCAGCAGCAGGGCGGCCACGAGGCCCGTCACGCCGAGCCAGCCCGAACCGGTCCAGAACACGCCGCCCAGGGTGCCGACGGTGCTGGAGCCCAGGTAATAGGCGAAGAGGTAGAGGGCGGAGGCCTGGGCCTTGGCGGTCAGCGCGCGGCGTCCCACCCAGCTGCTGGCGATGGAGTGGGCGCCGAAGAAGCCGAAGGTCACGGCGACGATCCCGAGGAGGATCAGGACGAGGTTCTCGAAAAGCGCGACGGCCAATCCGGCGAGCATGATCAGGATCATCGCCCAGAGCACCTTTCGCCGCCCGAGGCGTCCGGCGAGGTCTCCCACAAAGGTCGAGCTGAAGGTGCCGACCAGATAGACCGCGAAGATCGCCCCGATGGCGGTGTGGCTTAAGGAATAGGGTGCCGCCATGAGCCGGTAGCTCAGGTAGTTATAGAAGGTCACGAAGCCGCCCATGAGCAGGAAGGCCTCGGCGAACAGCGCCCGCAGGCCCGGATCGCCGAGATGGTCCGCGAAGGATTTCAGGAGATCGGCCGGATGGGCGCGCTGTGGGCGGAAATGGCGGGATTCCGGCAGGCTGCGCCAGGCCGCGATTGCCGCCGCGAGGCCGAGCACACCGATGGTGCCGACCGCGACCCGCCAGGAGGCGAGGTCGGTCAGGGCACCGGTCACGACCCGACCGGCGAGACCGCCGATGGCGTTGCCGCCGATGAACAGCCCCATGGCGAGGCCGATGGATTTGGCATCGACCTCCTCGCTCACATAGGCCATGGCGACCGCCGGCAGGCCGCTGAGGGTCGCGCCGATCAGGAGGCGGGTCAGGAGCAGCATGTGCCAGTTCGGCGCCGTGGCCGACACGATCGCCAGCAGGGCCGATGCGAACAGGGACGCGACCATCAGGGGTTTGCGGCCCCAGACCTCCGACAGGGAGCCGGTGACCAGCATGGCGAAGGCCAGCATTCCGGTGCTCAGCGACAGGGACAGGCTGCTCACGGCGGCGCTGACCTGGAAGTCCTGTGAGAAGACGGGCAGCAGGGGCTGCACGCAGTAGAGGATCGCAAAGGTCGCGAAGCCGGCGGCGAAAAGGGCGAGGTTCAGGCGCCTGAAGGCGGGCGTGCCGCTTTCCAGGCGCGTCGGCTCCTTGCCGTCAGGTCCATGCATCTCATCACTCCGTGCGCCCGGGTGAAGGCCGGACCGTAATGCTTCCCTTCGGTCATAACCCAGGCGGTCGCGGAATCGGCCTCCCGACCCATTCCGCCGGCGCATGGAGCAGCTGTCACCTTTGCGCTTCTCTTTCCATGTGAACCGTTGCTCATGGCGGCGGTTTGACGGATCGTCCTTTGCCGTGGTCCGACCCCCGCCAGCCTCGAGACAATCATGACAGCTCCTCCGCCGGCCCGACCGGCCGCGCCGGCATCCCAGCTCCGCGGCACCCTCCTCATGGTGGTCTCGACGGTTTTCTTCGCCTGTTCCGACGTGGTCACGAAGGAGCTGGCTGGCCGGTTGCCGGCCATGGAGGTCGTGTGGTTGCGCTACGTCACCTTCGGGGCGCTCGTGATCCCGCTGGTCCTCGCCGGCGGCGGCGGCACGGCCCTGCGCTCCCGCCGTCCGGGCCTCCAAATCCTGCGCGGCTTCGGCATGGCCGGCTCCGCCATGCTGTTCACGGCGGCACTGCCCTATCTCCCGGTGGCCGAGGCGACGGCAATCTATTTCGTCTCGCCGATCCTGATAATGGCCCTGTCCATCCCGTTTCTGGGCGAGACGGTCGGCTGGCGGCGGTGGAGCGCGGCCCTCGTCGGGCTCTCGGGCATGCTGCTCGTCATCCGGCCGGGCACGAGCGCCTTCGAGGCGGCGGCGCTCCTGCCGCTCCTCGGCGCTTCGAGCTGGGCCCTGGCGGCCGTCGTGACCCGCAAGATGAGCGGGCAGGACCCGGCCACCACCACCCTGGTCTATTCAGCCCTGGTCGGGATCGTGCTCATGAGCCTGCTCCAGCCCTTCGTCTGGGTCGCGCCGGGGCTGCCGGAGATCGGTTACGGCCTCGCCATGGGCGTCCTCTCGACCCTCGGCCACTGGCTCGTCATTCTGGCCTACAGGCATGCCGACGCTTCGATCATCGCGCCCTTCTCGTATATCCAGCTCCTGTGGGCAGGGATTCTGGGCTACTTCGCCTTCGGCTCCGTTCCGGACGCCTGGACCATCGCCGGGGCCGGGATCATCGCCCTGAGCGGGCTCTATACGGCTTATCGGGAGCGCGTCCGGGCAGCCGAGAAGGCCTGATCGCGATTGGCTCACCTTCGGTTCGGGTGTAGGCTTGTCGGCTGGATCGTGCCGACGGGAGCAACCGATGCCCGGAGAGAGCACATCGCATGTGGTCGGAAGCCCGCGCCGTCTCGCGGCGATCCTCGCGGCGGACATCTCCGGCTACAGCCGTCTCATGGGCTCCGACGAGGAGGGTACCCTCGCGCGCCTCAAGCGGCACCGTCGGGAAATCATCGAACCGACGATTCAGGAGCATTACGGCCGGATCATCAAGACCACCGGCGACGGCTTCCTGGCCATGTTCGACAGTCCGCTCGAGGCCGTGCGCTGCGCCATCGTGATCCAGCAAACCATGGCGGCCCGCAACACCTCCCTGCCGCCGGAGCAGTGGATCCGCTATCGCATCGGCGTCAATCTCGGCGACGTGATCGTCGATCCCGACGACATCTACGGGGAAGGGGTAAATATCGCGGCCCGGCTGGAGAACCTCGCCGATCCCGGCGGGGTGTTCATCTCGGGCGGCGTCTACGAGCAGATCAAGAACAAGCTGGTCTGCGGATACCAGTCCCTCGGCGACGAGAAGCTCAAGAACATCACCGATCCCGTGCGCATCTACCGGGTGCTGCCCGATCCGGCGGCGGTCGCGAAGATCACGCGCCACCGCTGGTCCTGGGCAGCCGCGGGAATCACCTCGCTCCTGATCCTGGGCGCCGTCGGCTGGTCGGTCATGCAGCCGGAGCGGACGGAGGGCGCGCGCCAGGGCGCCGCCCTCGATCAGCCGGCCGGCACGACCTCCGCTCCGGCTTCTGCGGATCCTTCCCGGACGGGCGCGACATCATCGGCCCGCGCCGCCCTCGACACGCTACCCGGAATGCCGCCCGTGCCGCCTCCTTCGAGCGGCACCCTGCCGATCCCGATCGTTCCGACGCCTCCGCCCTCCGCGACTGATGCGGGTGGGCCGACCGTCGCGGCCATTCCACCGCCCGTGAAGACCCCGGAGACCGGGTTGGGCCTGCGCGACTGCCAGGGCTGTCCCGAGATGGTGCGCGTGCCGGCCGGGAGCTTCCGGATGGGCAGCGAGGAGGATTCCTCGGAGAAGCCCATTCACACGGTCCAGATTACGGCTTTCGCGATCGGGCGCTATCCGGTCACGGTCGCCGAATGGAGCCGCTGCGTCGCCGCGAAGGCCTGCCCCGATCTGGCACGCGGCGAGGACATGGATCCGGTCCGCAATCTGAGCTGGCTCGATGCCCAGCAATATGTCGTCTGGCTCGCGCAGAGCACGGGCCTGCCCTATCGGCTGCCGAGCGAGGCCGAGTGGGAATACGCCGCGCGGGCGGGATCGTCCGCCCGCTACTGGTGGGGCGAAAGGATGGCGCCCCGGATGGCCAATTGCAAAGGCTGCGGCGACCCTTACGATCCGCACCAGCCCCTCAAGGTCGGCAGCCTGTCGCCCAATCCCTTCGGCCTCAACGACGTCAATGGCGGGGTCGCCCAATGGGTGGCCGATTGCTGGCACCCCACCTATCAGGGCGCTCCCGCGGACGGGTCTGCCTGGACGGAGCCCGATTGCCGGGAGCACGTCCTGCGCGGTGGGTCCTGGCGCAACGACGCGAGTTATGCCCGCTCGGCCAGCCGCATGCATTACGACACCGGGGTCCGCTATCCCGCTCACGGATTGCGGGTCGCCCGCTCGCTTTGAGAGGAGAGGGACATGCCTGCCGCGTTCAAGGCCCGCCTCGCCGCCATCGCGGCGTTCTCGGCCGTGCTCCTGCCCCTGCCGGAGGGCCCGGCCCAGGCGCAGAATCCGGTCCCGGCGCAAGCCCCGGCTGCCGCGCAAAGCTCGACGCCGGCGCAGAGCACGGCCCCGGAGGACGCGGTCCTCTACATCATCTATCCCCGCGACGGGCAGCGGATCCGCGGCAGCTTCCCGGTCCGGTTCGGCCTGCGCAACATGGGCGTGACCCATGCGGGCGACCGGACGCCCAACATGGGCCACCATCATCTCCTGGTCGATACCGACGAAGAGATCGATCCTACCGAGCCCATTCCCACGGACCGGCAGCATCTCCATTTCGGAGCCGGCCAGACCGAGACCCGCCTCGACCTGCCGCCTGGGCGCCACACCCTGCAGCTGGTTCTGGGGGATGCGGATCACAGGCCCTTCCGGCCGCTCTTGGTCTCGAAGAAGGTCACCGTCACGGTGCTGCCGCCGCGCCGGACGAAGCCTCCGCAGACCAGCCGGGCGCAGCGCTGAGGGCCTTTCCGGCCCGCGCTGCAAAAACCCGCGAAATTGTTGACGAATGCCGGCCTTCTTAACCGGCTGTTAACCATAAAATGACGAAATCAGGACATATCGAGGAAACTGATTTCGTGACCATCGCCGTTCGCCCCCGTCCCTCCCTTCGCTTCCGTGGCAGATCGTTCCTGGCCCTGGTTCTCGCGCCGGTCGTGCCGCTGCGGGACTGGCTGGAAGACCTCGACGAGGTGTCGAAGGGCTCGCCGGGCTTCTTCGACGGCCGCGCGATCATCCTCGACGTGTCGGCCCTGAAGCCGTCCAAGTCCGAGCTCAAGTTCCTCCTCGCGGCCCTCAAGATGCGGGATATCCGCATCATCGGGCTGGAAGGCGCCGCTCCCCAGGTTCTCGATGCCGACATGCCCGCCGCCGTCGGCGGCGGCCGGGAGGCTGCCGATATCGAGGTGCCGGATCTCGACGCCATGCCGATCGCCGTCGCGTCGCCTCCGCAGCCGGCCGCGAACTCGACCCTGCTGATCGAGGGCTCCCTGCGCTCCGGCCAGTCGATCCTCCACACGGAGGGCGACGTGACCATCCTGGGCTCCGTCGCGTCGGGGGCCGAGGTGGTGGCGGGCGGCTCCGTCCACATCTACGGCTCCCTGCGCGGCCGGGCCATCGCCGGATGCACCGGCAATGCGCGCGCCCGCATCTTCTGCCGCAAGTTCGAAGCCGAGCTCATCGCCATCGACGGCCTCTACAAGACGGCGGACGATCTGGGCTCGAAATTCCGTGGCCAGCCCATCCAGGTCGGCCTCGATGGCGATGCCATCATCCTGAAAACACTGGACTGACAAACAGAAAAGAGAGACGACAATGGCCAAAGTCCTGGTCGTAACATCTGGAAAAGGTGGCGTCGGCAAGACCACATCCACGGCGGCCCTTGGTGCTGCCCTGGCCCATGGCGGTGAGAAAGTCGTCGTGATCGATTTCGACGTCGGCCTCCGCAACCTCGATCTGGTCATGGGCGCGGAACGGCGCGTCGTGTTTGACCTCATCAATGTTGTGCAGGGCGACGCGAAGCTCAACCAGGCGCTCATCCGCGACAAGCGGATGGAGAACCTCTCGCTTCTCCCTGCCTCGCAGACCCGCGACAAGGACGCCCTGACCGAAGAGGGCGTCGCCCGGGTCCTCGGCGAGCTGCGCGAGAAATTCGACTGGATCGTCTGCGACAGCCCGGCCGGCATCGAGCGCGGCGCGACGCTGGCCATGCGCCATGCGGACGTGGCCGTCGTCGTCACGAACCCGGAGGTCTCCTCCGTGCGCGATTCCGACCGCATCATCGGCCTGCTCGATTCCAAGACCGAGAAGGCCGAGAACGGCGAGCGCGTCGAGAAGCACCTCCTGCTGACCCGCTACGACCCCATCCGGGCCGAGCGCGGCGAGATGCTGAAGGTGGACGACGTGCTCGAGATTCTGTCCATCCCGCTGATCGGCATCATCCCCGAAAGCGAAGAGGTGCTCCGCGCCTCCAACGTGGGTTCGCCCGTGACCCTGAACAACCCGGGCAGCGCACCGAGCAAGGCCTATTTTGACGCCGTCCGGCGCCTGAAGGGCGAGACGGTGGAGATGACGGTTCCGACCGACCGGAAGGGTTTGTTCGGGAAGCTGTTCGGACGGAGGGCCGCATGAACCTGATGAGTTTCTTCCAGCGCCGGACCTCCGCGCCCGTGGCGCGGGAGCGGCTCCAGATTCTCCTCGCGCACGAGCGCGGCGTCGTCGGCGGCAAGTCCGACCTCGTGGCGGTGCTACGCGAAGAGATCCTGGCGGTGGTTCGCCGCCATGTGTCGATCGAGCGCGACGGCGTGCAGATCAAGATGAACCGGGGCTCCGACATGTCGACCCTGGAGATCGAGGTCGAGATTCCAGCTCCGGCTCCGGCTTCCGCCCCTGCTGGGGCCTGAGGCCAACAAAAAAGGCGCCGCAAGGCGCCTTTTTCATGGGCGGTCGAAGGCGCTGCTCACGCGGCCGAGGAGGAGGATTCTCCCTCGCCGGCGGGCGTCGCACCTTCCGTTTCCGTCCGCTGCGGATAGCTGCGGGAGAGGTTCGAGACCGGGCGGCTCGGGGTTGTCGAGGGCTGCCGGTTGCCAGCCGCCTGCAGGTCGCCCTGGATGCTTTCCAGGAGCGTCGCGACCCAGTTATGGCCGGCGCCCATGCTCTCGCGCAGAGCGGTCTTGGCCACGTCGATCTTCGCCGAGACTTCCATCAGGTTGCGCGACTGCAGCGTGGCGAAATCCTGCTCGATGCTCCGCAGCTCGCGAAGGAGCTCGTCCCTCAGGGAGCTCTGCTCCTCCGAGGTGATCAGCGGCGAGGAGAGCATGCCGCGCAGCGCGGCCCAGCGCAGGCCCAGGGCGCTGACCGATTGAGATCCATCGAGGCCTGCGAGATTCTTGGGTTCAGCCACAGCATTGTCCTTTGCGTTTTGGGCAGAATCAGGTCGCCCGAGTGAGGGCCACTCTTGTGGCGTGAATCGGGCAGGCGCCGGAAATGCGGCCGCTGATGCACGATTTTCACAGTGTGGGGCGGCACTGCACCGGAAAATGAGACGTTATCGCATGAAGAAATAGAGCGTGAGCAGCGCACCGACCGCGATGACGATCCAGCGGATCACGGGAGCGGGCAGCTTGCGCCCGAACGCCACGCCCGCATAGCCGCCGATCACCGAGGCGGCGCCGACGATGAAAGTCTCCTTCCAGCTCACCAGCCCGGCCGCGATGAACAGGACGACGGCCACCAGCTGGATCAGCGTGGAGCAGAGATGCTTCGCCGAGTTGATGAGATGGAAATCGTCGCCCTCCGTGATGGCAAGCGCCGCCAGCATGACGATGCCCATGCCGGCGCCGAAGAACCCGCCATAGATCGCCACGAGGAACTGGAACGCGAGGCCTCCGATCCAGGCGCGCCGGGAGGGATGGCCGCCCTCGGCCTTGCCGATGGCCCGGGCCAGCGCCACGATCCGGGGGCTCATGGCGAACAGCAGGGTCGCGAACAGCAGGAGCCACGGCACGAGCAGGCGGAAGGCCGCATTGTCCGTGGCCGTCAGGATATAGGCGCCGACGAGGCCGCCGATCAGGCTGACGATGCCGAGCGCCGCGAAACGCCGGAGATTGGCCGCAAGCTCCCGCCGGTAGGCCCAGGCGCTCGCCAGGTTGGCGGGCGTCACTGCGACGGCGCTCGTGGCGTTGGCCGTGATCGGCGGGAGCCCCGCGGCGATCAGCGCCGAGAAGGTGAAGAAGGTGCCTCCGCCCGCGATGGCGTTGACGAGGCCCGCTCCAAGGCCCGAGGCGGCCAGGAGCGCCGTGGTTGAGAGATCCATGATCCGACAGATTCGCGAGACCGGCCGCAACGGCCGAAGGGAATGTAACTTTCTCTAGCATAAGCCCCGCGGGGGCAAGCGCCATGCAGCGAAGGTCTAGCAGGAACTCGTTCGCCAAAAACCGGCCGGAAGGGGCTGGAGGCGGGAGGGCGCCATCCTGTACAACAGCGTGCCGGTTCGAAACGAAGGGGGCAGGAATGATCCACGAGGGCATCGTCGCGGCGATCGGCAACACGCCGCTGATCAGGCTCCGCAGGGCCTCCGAGATGACGGGCTGCACCATCCTCGGCAAGGCGGAGTTCATGAATCCCGGACAATCCGTGAAGGACCGGGCGGCCCTCTTCATCATCCGCGACGCGGAGAAGCGCGGCCTCTTACGCCCGGGCGGCATCATCGTCGAGGGAACGGCCGGCAATACGGGCATCGGCCTTGCGCTCGTGGGCAACGCGCTGGGCTACCGGACGGTCATTGTCATTCCCGAAACGCAGGCGCAGGAAAAGAAGGACATGCTGCGCCTGTGCGGCGCCGAGCTCATCGAGGTGCCGGCCGTACCCTATGCGAACCCGAACAACTACGTGAAGGTGTCCGGCCGCCTGGCGGAGCGCCTAGCCGCGTCGGAGCCGAACGGCGCCATCTGGGCCAACCAGTTCGACAACGTGGCGAACCGGCAGGGCCATATCGAGACGACCGGTCCGGAGATCTGGGATCAGACGGACGGCAGGGTCGACGGGTTCGTCTGCGCCGTAGGCACGGGCGGCACCTTCGCGGGCGTCGGCATCGCGCTCAAGGAGCGCAACCCGAACGTCACCATTGGCCTTGCGGATCCGATGGGCGCGGCGCTCTACAGCTACTACACGACCGGGGAGCTGAAGGCGGAGGGCTCGTCGATCACCGAGGGCATCGGCCAGGGCCGCATCACCCGGAACCTGGAAGGATTCGCGCCCGACATTGCCTTCCGCATCCCGGACGAGGAGGCCCTGCCGGTCATCTTCGATCTCCTGGAGCAGGAGGGCCTCTGCCTCGGCGGCTCGTCGGGGATCAACGTGGCGGGCGCCATCCGCCTCGCCCGGCATCTCGGCCCCGGCCACACGATCGTGACCGTGCTCTGCGACTACGGCAACCGCTACCAGTCGAAGCTGTTCAACCCGGCTTTCCTGCGCTCCAGGAACCTGCCCGTCCCGGCCTGGATGGAGCGCGGGGCCACGCTCGATCCCGGCCTCGTCTGAACCGGGCGCTCAGCGCCCCAGCGCCTGCATCTGCGGTGCGGCATAGCGGGTGCCGGCCGCCGCGCCGGGCGGCAGGACGCGGTCGATCCGCGCCAGATCGTCGTCCGACAGCGCGATCTGGAGAGCGCCTACGTTCTCCTCCAGATAGCGCCGCCGCTTGGTGCCCGGGATCGGCACGATGTCGTCCCCCTGCGCCATGACCCACGCGAGGGCGAGCTGGGCCGAGGTGCAGCCCTTCTCCTGCGCCATCATGTCGATCTCGTGGACGAGGTCGAGGTTCTTCTGGAAGTTCTCGCCCTGGAAGCGCGGCGTGTTGCGGCGGTAATCGTCCGGCTCCAGGTCGTCGATGCTCTTGATCTGTCCGGTCAGGAAGCCACGTCCGAGGGGCGAATAGGGCACGAAGCCGATGCCGAGCTCACGCACAACCGGCAGGATGTCGGTCTCCGGATCGCGGCTCCAGAGGGAGTATTCGGTCTGCAGCGTCGTGATGGGGTGGACCGCGTTCGCCCGGCGGATCGTCTCCGGCCCGGCTTCCGAGAGCCCGAGATGGCGGACCTTGCCCTCGCGCACGAGGTCCGCCATGGCGCCCACCGTGTCCTCGATGGGCGTCTGCGGATCGACCCGGTGCTGGTAATAGAGATCGATCGTCTCGACCCCGAGCCGCCTCAGGCTCGCCTCGCAGGCCTGGCGGACATAGTCGGGCTTGCCGTTGATCCCCAGAAAGGCGCCGTCCGGCGCGCGCATGTTGCCGAATTTCGTCGCGAGGACGACCCTGTCGCGCCGGTCGCGGATGGCGCGGCCGACGAGCTCTTCGTTGCGGCCGACGCCATACATGTCGGCCGTGTCGAGGAAGGCCACGCCGAGCTCGATCGCCCGGTGAATGGTCGCGATGGCCTCGTCCTCATCGCGGCCGCCGTAAAAGTCCGACATGCCCATGCATCCGAGGCCGAGGGCCGATACGTCGAGGTCGCGAAGCCGGCGGTGCTGCATGACTGTTCTCCGGGAATGAGGCGATGAGGGTGGAGTGCCCGGCGGGGCGGGAGGGGCCCGGTCGCAGGGCCATGTCCAGCCGGGCCGGGCGGCCAGGGTGTAGATGATCCTCCGCCGCCGCCCGTCAAGGCAGGCTCCGGCGCTTTCCCGGCTGGTGCCGCATTCCAGGGTTGAATTGCCCCGCGGCTTCTGATCCGCTAGCAGCTTCGAGGCCTCAAGCCTGCTGGATCGAGCCTTGCCGCAGCCGCGACCAACCTGTCTCCTGTTCCGAAGCCTGCAGGCGCTGTTCCTGCTCGCCGCCCTGTCGGCCGCGCATTTCGGATGGGGCCGGGACCTCTGGAACCAGGATGCCGCTGCGTTCCAACTCGCTCTGGCGGAGACCGGGGAGAACCTCGGTGACGATCCCGCGGATCCCTGGGACGACGGAAATGCCGGCCCTGACCCGTCTCTGGCGACGGGCGCCTCCTCCCTTCGGGACGCGATGCCGGCCAGCCTGATGGGCCGAAGCGGCGCTTCGACGACATGGCCCACCTGGCAGCCGGGCGGAACCCGCGCGACAGGGCCTCCGCGCGCCTGACACCGCCGTGGGAGCCATCGACGCTCCTGTCAAAGCCTCGTCGCCCATTGGGCGATGCGGGTGCTGCTCCCATTCCCGTTCTGTCGCGCCGGTCGCTGCAACGGCCCATGCGCTTATCGAAGCCCTGCTTATTATGGAAACTCTCCTCCCATCGATCCTGAAGATTCTCGGGATCATCTGGATCAACATCATTCTCTCGGGCGACAATGCCGTGGTGATCGCCATGGCCTGCCGGGGCCTGCCGCCCCACCGCCGCCGCATGGGCATGGTGCTCGGCGCCGGCGTTGCAGTGGGCCTGCGGATCCTCTTCACCGTGCTGGTGATCGCCCTTTTGACCACGCCCTTCCTCAAGGTGGTCGGCGGCGTGCTGCTTCTGTGGATCGCCGTGAAGCTGCTCGTCGGCGAGGAGGGCGAAGGCTCGGTCAAGCAGACCGACCGGCTCTGGCACGCCGTCTGGACCATCGCGGTGGCGGATGCCGTCATGAGCCTCGACAACGTTCTGGCCATCGCGGCCGTCGCGCAGGATTCCACCCTGCTCCTGGTGCTGGGGCTCGCCATCTCGATCCCGCTCATCATTGCCGGGGCGGCTGTCATCATGGCTCTTCTCGACCGGCTCCCGGTCCTCGTCTGGGCTGGCGCGGCGCTCCTGGGATGGGTCGCGGGCGAAATGCTGGTGTCCGACCCCTGGGTCATCGGACAGCTGGGGCGCGAACTCGCCCACCGGATCGAGATCCCGGCGGCCATCGTGGCGGCCTTCCTCGTGGTCGGGCTCGGATACGGCCTCCGACGGCGCGCTGCCGTCGACGAGGCCTGACAGGAAACGGAAAGGAAAACCCGCATGTTCGGTCATGCCATCCCCGAGGCTGCCGTGTTCTGGATCAACACGGTCGCAACCTCCGCGGCGGTTGCGTCTGCCTGGGTCAGTCTCATCCTGAACCTGGACAAGCTGATCTGACGCTCAGGCGCCTCGCGCCTTCTGTCATCGAAAAGCAAACCGGCGCGTCCGAGGGATGCGCCGGCCGTCTGCCGTTCGCTTTCCAACCTTGCGTGATTGCGGAGAAACATCGAGAATTCCCGTCAGCGCGTCCCGGTTCGGCGAGAAACGGCAGAGGGTCGCCATGGACAAGGACAGTGCCACCCATCGCCTTGCAGCCGTGCTCGCGCTCGACGTGGCCGGATACAGTCGTCTCATGCGGGCGGACGAGAGCGGCACGCACCGGGCGCTCAAGCGTCACCGTGCCGAGCTGGTCGACCCGCTCATCTCCAGCTTCCATGCGCGGGTCGTGAAGAACACGGGCGACGGCCTCCTGGCGGAATTCCCGAGCGTGATCGACGCGGTCGCCTGCGCGCTGGCCATCCAGCACGGCATGATCGGCCGCCGGGACGAGGACGGCGCGAACGCCATCGTCTTCCGCGCGGCGATCAACGTGAGCGACATCATCGTCGAGCAGGACGACATCTTCGGTGACGGCGTCAACGTCACGGCGAGGCTGGAGGCACTTGCCGAGCCCGGCGGCATCTGCCTGTCGCAGGCGACTTTCGAGCAGATCCGCGACAAGATTGCTGCGCAGTTCACCGACATGGGCGAGCATTACCTGAAGAACATCGCCCGGCCGGTCCGGATCTTCGGATTGTCGCCGGCCGAGATCGCGGCACTCCCGGAGGATGCGATCCCGCTCGCGAAGGCCCGGCTCGACACCGTTTCGAGAGCCGGGAAAAGCGTCAGGCATTCCTCGGTCGCGGTTCTGCCGTTCGTCAATCTGAGCCGCGACCCGGAGCAGGACTATTTCGCCGACGGAATCGTCGAGGGCATCGTCGCGGCCCTGTCCCTGTTCCGCAACCTGTTCGTCGTCGCGCGCGAATCCGCGTTGTCCTACAGAGGCCGCAACCTGGATCTGCCGCAGGTCGCTGCTGATCTCGGCGTCCGGTTCCTGGTGACGGGAAGTCTCCAGCGTTCGGGCGAGCGCGTGCGCGTCTCGGCGCAGCTCGTGGATACGGAGACCGGCGGCACCCTGTGGGCCGACCGCTTCGACGAGAGCCTTTCGGACATCTTCGCACTTCAGGACGCGATCACCGAGCGGACCGTCACGGCCATCGAGCCGAGGATCGTCTTCAGCGAGATGGAGCGCGCCCGCCGGAAGCCGCCCGAGAGCCTGGACGTCTACGATCTCTATCTCCAGGCCCTGTCCCTCCGGCTCGCCCTGACGGCGGCTGCCAACGAGCAGGCGCTCCAGCTGCTCAAGCGGGCGCTCGCGCTCGATCCGGATTACGCGCCGGCCCTCGCCCATGCGGCGGCGTGCCATGCGGCGCAGAAGGATCAAGGCTGGGGCGTTCTCGGCCCGCGGGAGGTTGCGGAGGGACTTCGTCTCGCCTGGGCGGCCATCGAGGCTGATATCAACGACCCTGTTGCGCTCTGCCTGAGCGGCCACGCCATTTCGGCCCTGACAGGCGATTTCGAGGCCGGCGCGGCCTGGATCGACCGCTCCGTCAGGCTCAACCCCAACTATGCCGAGGGGTGGATGCGCAGCAGCATGGTGCGGGTCTATCTCGACGATCTGGGCAGGGCTCATGAATTCGCCGACAGGGCCATGGCGCTGAGCCCGCTCGACCCCAAGATCTATCATCCGCTCTGTGCGAAGGGCTTCGCGTATTTCTTCCAGGAAGATTTCGCACAGGCCGCACGCATGGCGCGCCAGGCGCTGCTCGGGCGCCAGAAGCCCGAGATGGCCTTCCGAATCCTGATCGCGTCCCTCGCAGCGCAGGGAGCGGTGGATGCGGCGAAGAAGACTACCGAGGAATTCCTCGCGCGATATCCGAAATTCCGCATCTCCGATTGGCGTTCCCGTTCCAAATTTACTGCAGACAGACGATTCGACCCGATGGAGAGCCTGCTCAGGGAGGCCGGTATCCCCGGCTGAGAGGCGCTCCACCCGAAGCGTTCTCCAACCGCAGTGAGGCGACCCATGCCCGAAGTTCCTTTTCCCGAGATGTCCGACGAGGCACTGTTCGTTCGGATCGGAGGGCGCATCTACGTGGTCCCCTCGATACAGCTGGAGGATTTCCGCCGCTCGAAATTCGAGGGCCTGAAGGGCGGTCAGGTCGACGAGATCCTCAACAAGGCGCCGACGAGGGGCGAGGCGGTTCTGATCGACCTCGTGGTCGTGGCCAATGCGGATTTCATCCCGCCCTATGGCGATACAGGCGTCGCGCGCAAGAGCAGGGCCGGTGCGAAGACCGGCCGGAAGGCAAGCGCCAAGACAAGCACTAAGACAGGCGCGAAAGCGGGAACGAAGACGGGTGCCGGCAGACGCCCGCGCGGCACGAAAGGCTAGTCCTTGGCCGAGAGGGCGCGGACGGGCCGCAAAAGGTTCTTCCAGGGAACTCACCGGATCTGTCATCCCGGCGAGACCCTCGCGAGGCTTCGCCCCAGGCTCGGGGCGCTCGGGATCACCCGCGTGGCGGATATCACGGGGCTCGATTATGTGGGCATTCCGGTCGCCATGTCCGTGCGGCCCCAGGCGCTGGGGCTCACGGTTCAGCAGGGCAAAGGCCTGACGCTCGAGGCCGCGAAGGTGTCGGCGATCATGGAATCGGTGGAGTCCCACTGCGCTCAGCGGAATTCCCCGTCCCCGCTCTGGGCATCCCTCGACAGGCTGGAGGCGGGCGACGTGGCGCTCCCGAGGCAGCTTCTGCGGAAGCGGCTGCGGCGCGATACACCGATTCCATGGATGGAGGGCCGTGACATTCTTCGGGGAAGGAGCATCCTCGTTCCGGAGGAGCTGGTCACCACGGACTTTTCCCTGCCCCTGCGGCCGGGGTACGGCCGCTTTCTCGCAAGCAGCAATGGTCTTGCAGCTGGCAATTCCCTGGCCGAGGCGCAGCTTCATGGGATCTGCGAGCTGATCGAGCGGGATGCGCTGACGCTCTGGCGCCACCTGCCGCCGGAAAAGCGCGCCGCGACCCGGATCGACCTCCGCTCCCTTGCGGATGATGGGGCGGCCGAGATGCTCGGCCGATTCCGGGCCGCCCGCATGAGGGTCGCGCTCTGGGAGACGACATCCGATATCGGCATCCCGAGCTTCGCCTGCACGATCGACGATTGCGACGGGAGGCCACCCTTCCTTGGCCGGTTCGGCGGCAGCGGGTGCCATCCTTGCGTGGGTGTCGCGCTCTGCCGTGCCCTCGGCGAGGCGGCCCAAAGCCGCCTGGCCTTCATCCACGGAGCGCGGGAGGACCTGCCGCCCGAGCGATATCCCCTCATCGACTGGCGCGAGAATCTCGGCCATCTGCTCGTCGGAAGCGAGAGGGCGCAGGCGTCACGCCCGGTAGAAGCCGTATCTCTGGCGGAGGCGGATATCGAGGCGGATCTCGCGGCCGTCCTCGGCCGCCTGGAGCGGGCCGGGATCGCAAGCGTCGCAATGGTCGACCTGGCGGATCCGGAGATCGGCATACCGTGCGTGCGGATCATCATTCCGGATCTCGAGGGCATGGACCGGAAGCCCGCTTTCCGGTCCGGAGAGCGCCTGAGGAGGCTGGAGCGCCAATGTGCGTGATCGTCTTCGCAGGCCCGAGCCTCACGGCCCGGGACAGGGCGGACCATCCCGGTCTCGTGTTCCGCCCGCCGGCCGCCTGCGGCGACATCGCCAGGGCCGTGCACGAAGGCGCCAAGGGCCGGCGCCCTGTCGCCATCGGCCTTGTCGACGGCTTCTTCGAAACTGCGCCTTCGCCCTGGCATAAGGAGATCCTCTGGGCCCTGTCCCTGGGCATCGCGGTCCATGGCGCGGCCAGCATGGGAGCCCTGCGCGCCGCCGAGCTCCATCCTTTCGGCATGAGGGGAACCGGGCGGATCTTCGCGGCCTATCGCGACGGGCTCCTCGATGGGGACGACGAGGTCGCCGTCCAGCATGGGCCGGCGGAGCTGGGCCATATTCCCCTGACGGAGGCATTGGTGAACATCCGCGCCACCCTGGCGCACGCGAAGGCGCAATCCGTGATCGGCCCCCGCGAGGTCTCCGGGCTCCTCGCCCAGGCCAGGAGCCTCTTCTACAAGGATCGCACCTGGGAGGCGGTCCTGGCGGCCGGGCTGCAGGAGGGCCTGAACGCCGCAGCCCTCCGCCGGCTGGCCGAATGGCTCCCGGACGGGAAGGTGGACCTCAAGCGCCGGGACGCGCTGGACTTGGTGCGCACCCTGTCCCAGGGGCAGGTCACTCCTGGCGAGGACCGGCCACCCGCCTTTCCGCGCACGATCTACTGGCAGAACCTGATCGACCGGATCGCCCGGGAGGCCGGCCCACCCGAAATCCGACCTTCATCCGGGAGGTTGCCCTCGCGCCCCTAATCGGCTACTGGAGTCGCTAGGCCGCACGCCTCAAGCACCCGTAGCTCAGCTGGATAGAGCGTTGCCCTCCGAAGGCAAAGGTCACACGTTCGAATCGTGTCGGGTGCGCCATTGTTTTCAATGGTTTACCGGTTTAGCTTGTTGCCGCTTAAATGTAGCGGGTTAGCAGGCGTTGCCGTTTCGCTGCGGCTTTTGGGGCCTGCTCCCCCTCTTTCGATGCTGCCATGGTCGGTGTTACTCCGGCCAAGGGTGGCGTTACCGTTAAACGGACAGGTACCATTTGGGGCTGTGCTGGCTCTTGTTCCGTGGGCCTCATCGTCTCAGGAACTGACCAACGCACAGAAGTGGCGGTTTCATTTTCCTTATGTCCGGGCCGCCATAGACTGCTTTGCCCGTGAAGCCGGTGTCGACGTGGCGGCCGTCGATGTGGCTCGCCAAGGACGCTGGTATGTTGCGCTCGCGACTGTAGGCAACGCTTGTGACTTTCAAGGCATTGCAATAATTTTGGACCATGATCGCCTCGGCGGGCCGGTACCGGAGGCACGAAGACTGAACTGGTCGAAGGGGAGTATCTGCTCTACAGCTTCCCGATCTGCGAGCCGAATGCCGAGTGAAGCCGATCCACTCTAGAGACATGCCAGTGCTCCTTACGGCCGAGGAGGAATACAACGCCTAGCTGAATGCGCCGGTTGAAGAAGCTCTAAACCTTCAACGGCCGTTGCCGGATAGGGCCTTACAGATCATCGCCGGTAATGAGCGGAAGGACACTGCATCAAAAATGATGAACAGTGGCGGTTAGAACGGTCCAAAGTGACTGCAAACGGGTGCAAATTGGCGAGATCAACGGTGAACTCATTTCAATGCCAAAGCACTCAGGAAAGATTCCTGAAGCTTACAGGCCTGACTATGAGCAGCAGACTTACAAACAGAGCCAACGCGTGCAATAACTGTATCCTGCACCAATGCCAGTAACTCTTCCTTGGTCACTGTGTGCAGCGGCTGCCGCCCGAAGCGCTTTTCAAGTGCCGCACCCAGCTCATCAGCCGACATCAGCGGGTGTCGTTCGCGGAGGAGCTCTCCATTTTGAGATGCATCCTTATCGCGCAGCCAGTTGCGATGGAAGTTCTGCCAGCGATAGGCATAGGTCAGATAGTTCGGCCTCGCTGCAAGGCGCGAAATTAAGCTCATGAGCTCTGCGTGAAAGGGTATGTACTCCTGCGCGACCTGCCCCCACGCATAGTCGCTCATTCCAGTCTCGAAGCTGATAAGTTCAAGCGTGCCTTGGGGTGTCCGGTCAATTTCCCTTGCTTCATAATACTCGCTGAGGTTTGGTCGGAAACCAAAGCCGTAGACCTTTATTTTCTTGCCACAGCACTCCGCAGCAACGACTAGCCTTGATGAAGTTCGTAGAAGAGCCGGATCGAAAGTACGGCCTTCCGGGAGTATGAATTGCGCATAAACTTTCTCTCCAAATACAAGCGAATTGCCGTCGCCCGATGGATTGATATTGCCCCAAAGACTGTTGCCCTCCGGCTCTCGTTTGCCTGTCGGGAAGTCGATTTTTGAAATTCTGCCACCCTGGGTCAGCGATACCGACCATATCTTATGTCCGCCGCCGTCCAATCTGAAGTTTGCGGCCGGATAACGTGGGCGAAGGTCGTACCGGTTCCAGTATCCATTATCGAGAGTCGGTAAAGCACGATCCAGCGCGTCAAGGCCCCTAAGGGCAGCATCACGGAAGCCGTCGTTAGGAAAGTGCTTATCGAGAAGCAGCAGTGAGAAGATTGAATAGAGATGCGCATTCAAGATGAACGGCGCATGCTCGTCGCTAATCGGGATCTCCTGAAACCAAACGAAATTATCGTTGTTTGACCGAAGGCCGCCTTCGGAAACGGGAATGAGAAGCGCCTTGCCAGCCTTACGAGCAAGGTCGAGATACTTCTGCTCGTGTGTGGTGCATGCAGCCATCAAGAACCGGTTGATGACAGCGGCTTGGGCAAATGCTGATGGCCATCCTGCAGATACGACCACGTCATTGACTTGAGTATCGTAGTTATAGTGCCAAATAATGGCATCTTTCAGCGGCAAGGCATTTGCTTCCAACCAGGCAAGTCCAGCACGCTGTATCTTTCCCATGGGGAGGGATACACAGCCGTTAACCAGGCCATATTCCTGGCCGCGCTCGCTCATACGAAGGGCAATCGACGAAACATTTCTATAGGTCTGCTGGTCGGGGCCTTTGTTGAACGGTAGGCCGTTCTCATCAAAGGAAACCGAGCTACTCCAGTAAGGAGTTTGCGTTGGCAGCTCGACAGTTCCATCGGTCCCTTGGCGAGCGATGCAGTAGCCTTGCAACTCTTTACATGATGGCGCGTCGACAAGGTTCAGGATAGTTTCAACTTTAAAAGGATGAAAATAGTATAATGATGCTTTAATGATAACTACCAATAGCGCGATGAGGGGGACAACAACTCGCCCCAAGTCTCGAAACATGATAACTTTCTCTGTCTATTATTGGAAATATCCTTTTTTCCTTTAGGGCAGGTGTAGTCAAGGATCCTGTGTGCCTTGGACTGCGAAGGAAACCGAGCGGGGCAAAGTTTCTTCTCGTTCAATACAGAGCAAGAACGAGAGAAGCCGGTGCCTCACCGTAGGACGCCATGGAGTGCTGACCCGGATGAAACGCGCAATGAAGCAAGAGGTATTCTTGCCAAGAGGGCGAAGGGGAGGGTCCAGCAGAGGTACGGGTGGCAGACCGTTCATCCGCAACCGTAGCTGAGTTGTGCCGGGAAGGTCCGGAGAAGGCAGAACAGGGCCTTGTTGTCACGCGCAGAGGCAAATCAAAGAAAGCCTCTACCCTCTATACGGACATGCACCGTCGCTGGGTAACGCGTATCTGGAAGGAGTGGTTGCCGCTTATCATTATGAGGGATCCGCCGCAGCGGTGCTCAACAGCTTGCGTGCAAAGATTCTCATTAAGGTCGAATTTCGGTGCAGCTGCCTAGGAAAAGCCTGCCGCCATTCCTGAAACGCCTTAAAAGGTGGCAAAAACAATCTGCCATCTCTACGAGTAAAAAGGCAACGTTCAGCGCAGGCCTCATGCTGCCTACGAACAATAGAGGAACGAAAAAGGCCTACGATCGGGATGTGGTGTAACGATCCTGCATGGCTCTCGTAGCATAAGCGGGAGGGCTGGGGCCCAATAGCCGAGTCTAGTGCTGGTCTGTTTGTCGCGGTGAACCTTTATTCAAGGTGGGTTCCTTCCTTCGCAGAAGGAGGCTATTGGAAGGCAACATCGGTGTTTCTATGTCATTACGTTTACTGTTGTCGGCTCTTGTCGCTCTCCCTGTTGCGGCCTACGCTGCTGAGCCAGCCCCGACTATTCTGACGATCCGGAGCAAGCCTCCCATCGTTTCCTTCGATGTGTACGTGCATGGCTCAGATGGAACGCTTATACTGCCCGAGCCACCCCAATTTACACTAAGCAGGAAGAATGCGGACGGGCTGGATGTCCTCCCACGTGACGGTGTCGATCACTTCCACGTTGGAAATATCTCGGCACAGGCTGCAGCCATGTCGAACGCCGATATTGACATGGGGCCGGTGTTCGCGCGTCCGCCAGGGTTATCCCAGGCACAGAAGATCGCGCTGAACTGGCTTGAGACGAACAAGATCGAAATTCCGCACGAGGCCGTCGTCTGGCACTACACATTCAGCCATCCGTTCAACGCCTTTGTCGTGAAGGGCGGCTGGCCTTCCTCCTTCGGGCAAGCCGACGTTATCAAGGCACTGCTCGTGGCGCGCCAATCCAGCAATGACAGCAAGTATATCGAACTTGCCAAGCGCGCCGCCTATGCCTTCACGGTTCCCTGCGAGAAAGGAGGACTGCGCTGCGAGGTCGGCGGTGTGCCCTGGTTCGAAGAGGTTCCGGTTCCTTATGGCTATGCGCCCATGATCCTGAACGGGCATCTCTATGCGACAGTGATGCTCGGTCGCCTCTGGAAAGAGACAGGCGATGCTCGCATTAAAGAGGCTTTCGATGAGGGAATGGCGAGCGCGAAGAAGATGCTGCTCCGCTTCGATACGGGGTATTGGTCAACGTATCAAAATCGCCCGCGTACGATGAATCTACCCCTCACGTTGCAAGCGACCGACCCTCAGACCGAACTTCGCGAGGTGACGACATCTTCCCCTTTCACATCCGACAGCTCGATTGTGTTCGGTAAGCATGGGGGCAGAACTTACCCTGGAAATGTCGCCACAGGAATCGGAGAGTTAACAGATACGGGCGGCCTTATTACCGGCCAAGCAGGCGTGCAGCTTACGCCCGGTCGCATGGCCGTGGATAATGACTCCGTAAACTTTCCCGGATTCGATATCACCCTCCGCTACATCGCCAAGAACTGTGCCCCGATCCGCATTGGTACAATCGACTGGCGCTCACCATCGAGCGGAATTATGGAGGTCCCTGGGGTAAAGGTCGAGGTGAAGGGCGGCGAATGCGTCGCCCGAGGGCTTCTTACAACGAACATTAACCAGTGGACGACGCTCAACGCCTTTTATCACGATTGGCATACCCGGCTGGTAACAGAACTCTGGCGCATGTCGGGGGATTCTGTTTTCTACACTACAGCCGTCCGCTGGCGCGGATACGAAGCTGTGTTTAAGGCCGATCAAGCGAAAGCAGCACCAACAACGTTCCTCAAGCCGGTTTTCGCGGTGAAGGATTCTTCCGAAGATGATAGGACCGTAATGGCAGCTCTCGGCGGGGCAGATCCGGCCCAACTCGTGCCCGATGCAGCCGCCGAGATGCTGAGGACATGGGCGGCTGCAAAGGGCTTGTCGGTCGAAAAGACATCCGAGCTTCTGACCCGGATCGGCCATCCCGCACCTTAGGCTGACCACGATAAGCTTCGAGACTATGGGCTGAGTTGGCCCCGAGTCTGGATCCCAGCCTTACGCCTCGATCTTACGGATCGCGGTTCGGTCAGTATGCCGCCGAACTTGGCCTTCACTGAGGATTGGAGCAGATCTTCATCCAGCCTGCGCACCCGAAGGCAATGGCTGCCGATCCAAAGGAGCTGAGCCAGTCTCTCGCAGCCGCCACATGAGCACCCTTGACCTCAAGTATCGGGCGGCCACTCCTATCCACGCCCGACAAAGGGCATCTTGGTGGCCATGACGGTAATCGTCTGGACGTTGGCCGAGAGGGGAAGCTTCGCCATGTAGACGACCGCGTCGGCCACGTGGCGCGGATCGATGGTAGGCTCGGGCGCGACGGAGCCGTCCGCCTGGAGGACGCCGCTCGTCATGCGGGCGGTCATGTCGGTCGCGGCGTTGCCGATGTCGATCTGGCCGCAGGCGATGTCGTAGGCGCGTCCGTCCAGGGAGGTCGACTTGGTCAGGCCCGTGATGGCGTGCTTCGTGGCCGTGTAGGGCGCGGAGAGCGGTCGCGGCGCATAGGCCGAGACGGAGCCGTTGTTGATGATGCGCCCGCCGCGCGGGTCCTGCGCCTTCATCATCCGGAAGGCCTCCTGCGTGCACAGGAACGCTCCCGTGAGGTTGGTGTCCACCACGCTCTTCCACTGGTCGAAGGACAGGTCCTCGAGGGGAATGGGCGGCGCGTTGACGCCTGCATTGTTGACGAGAAGGTCGAGCCGCCCGAAACGCTCCTTCGTGGCGGCGAAGAGATGCGCGACGGAGGCGGGATCGGTGACATCCGTCGGAACCGTCAGCACCGCGGCGCCCGAGGCGATCAGCTCCTGCGCGGTACTCTCCAGCGGCTCCTTTCGCCGCCCGGCGAGCACGACCGAGAAGCCCGCCTCGGCAAGGCCTTTCGCCATCGCCTTTCCGACCCCCGTCCCCGCGCCGGTGATGATGGCGACCTTCGGTTGCTCAGCCATGGATTGTCCTCTTCATCCGTCAATAGGTCGCGCGGCCGCCGGAGATGTCGAACACGCCGCCCGTCGTGAAGGAGCATTCCTCGCTGGCAAGCCAGGCGATCAGTGCCGTCACTTCCTCGACCTTGCCGAAGCGCCCCATCGGGATCTTCGACAGCATGAAGTCGATATGCGCCTGGGTCATCTGCTCGAAGATCGGCGTGTGCACGGCCGCGGGCGTGACGCAGTTCACCGTGATGTTGTTCTTCGCCAACTCCTTGCCGAGGGACTTGGTGAGCCCGATTACGGCCGCTTTCGAGGCGCTGTACGCGGAGGCGTTCGGGTTGCCCTCCTTGCCGGCGATGGACGCGATATTGACGATCCGGCCGTAGCCGCCCTTCAGCATTTCCGGCACGACGGCCCGGTTGCAGTAGAACAGGCCGTTGAGGTTCACGTCGATAACCCGGCGCCAAGCCTCCACCGGATAGTCCCAGAGCGATGTGTTCGGGCCGGTGATCCCGGCGCTCCCCACGAGGATGTCGACGCCGCCGAGCGCCGCTAGGGTGTCCGCGAGAGCCCGCTCCACCGCGTCGGGATCCGTGATGTCGACCGTGATGGCTGCCGCAAAGGATCCCTTCTCCCGGACGGCCTCCAGGGCGGCCGCATCGGCGTCCCAGATGGCGACGGCGGCGCCCTCGGCCGCCAGGCGCGCGCAGACGCCGAGGCCGATCCCCGATGCGCCGCCCGTCACGACCGCTCTTCGCCCTTCGAAGCGCCTGAATCCGTCCATGATCAGCCCTTTCCGAAACCTCAGCCGACGATCTGACCGCGAAGCTCGTCCTCGATGTGGATGCGGATGATCTCGTCGAAGCTCTCCTCGGCCTTGAAGCCTAGGCGTCGTGCTCGGCTCGCGTCGAAGCGGCGCGGCCAGCCCTCGACGATCCGCATGACGACCGGATCCGGCTCGCGGCGGATCCGTGCCGCGACTTTGTCGCCGGCGATGCGGCGCAGGGCCTCGATCTGCTCCGCCACCGTCACCGAGACGCCCGGCATGGTGAGGCTGCGGCGCGCGCCGAGCAGGGCGCCGTCGAGGCTTGCGGCATGAAGGAGGAAATTGACCGCGGAGCGCGGGGAAGCGTGAGTGTGGCGCACATCCTCGGGCACGGGCAGGATCGCCTCCTCGCCATTCAGGGGCTCGCGGATGATGCCGGAGAAGAACCCGGAAGCGGCCTTGTTGGGCTTTCCCGGGCGCACGCAGATCGTCGGCAGGCGAATGCCGATGCCGTCGAAGAAGCCTCGCCGGGTGTAATCGGCGAGGAGCAGCTCGCCGATGGCTTTCTGCGTGCCGTAGCTTGTCAGTGGCGTGAGGAAGAACTCGTCCTCGATCGCCTCCGGGAAAGGCGCGCCGAACACGGCGATCGAGGAGGTGAAGACGACACGGGGGCAATAGCCGTCGCCGACGGCGCGAATCGCCTCGAACAGGGCGCGGGTGCCGTCGAGATTGATGCGATAGCCCTTCTCGAAATCCGCCTCGGCCTCTCCGGACACGATGGCCGCGAGATGGAAGATGATATCGGGACGCCCCGCGACGAGCTTCTCGGCCTCGCCCGGCATCGAGAAGTCGGAGACCGCCGTCACGACCGGAAAGGAGGCATTCGGAGGCGTCGGGGTGACCACGTCGTGCAGCACGAGGCCGGAGAGGCTGCGCTCTCCGATCCGGCCTTCCCGGGCCAGACGCTCCGCGAGCTTGCGCCCGACCATGCCGGCCGCACCGAGAATGAGGACGTCCATCGGCGATCTTCCCTTGCGTCCGTTCCAGTGTGACGGGCGGCTCCCGCCTTGGCAATAAGTCCCGGGAGGCCGACCAAAGTCTAAGGCCGTGAGGGGCGGATCCTCCACCGGACGGACAGGCCCTTCATGGCTTGCCCGTTGTTTCCCTTCAGGAAAACCGGGCGGGGCGCTCCTTTCGGCCGTGCCGGACCGGGTGCTTGATCTTCTGCCGGTCCTGCTGGAATAATCATACTAATGACATTTGAAGGCCCGCGTCAGACGGGCCGGTCCAACGAGGGGGCTTGGGAGGAAGCGCATGCTTCAAGGCCGTGAAGCGGCGTTGACGTGCTGCCGGCCGGCTGCCTCGGGCATCCGTCGGCCGTTCCGTTCAGCAAAGCACCTCCTCTCTCGTGGAACAGAGCAGGTGTCCCTTGGCCTCCGTTGAAATTCGAGACGTCAGGAAGGCTTTCGGCGCAACCCAGGTGATTCACGGCGTGTCGGTCGACATCCAGGATGGCGAATTCGTCATCCTGGTTGGCCCGTCCGGCTGCGGAAAATCGACCCTGCTGCGCATGATCGCGGGGCTTGAGAATATCACAGGCGGCGAAATCCGCATCGGCTCGCGGGTGGTGAACAACCTGCCGCCGAAGGAGCGGGACATCGCCATGGTGTTCCAGAATTATGCCCTCTACCCGCATATGACGGTGGCCGAGAACATGGCCTTCTCGCTCATGCTCAAGAGCGCGCCGAAATCGGAAATCAAGAGCAAGGTCGGCCGTGCCGCCGAGATCCTCGGCCTCGTGCCGCTTCTCGACCGCTATCCCCGCCAACTCTCGGGCGGCCAGCGCCAGCGCGTCGCCATGGGCCGGGCGATCGTGCGCGATCCGCAGGTCTTCCTGTTCGACGAGCCGCTCTCCAATCTCGACGCCAAGCTTCGCGTGCAGATGCGCACGGAAATCAAGGCACTGCACCAGCGGCTCAAGACCACCACGGTCTACGTCACCCACGACCAGATCGAAGCCATGACCATGGCCGACAAGATCGTCGTGATGCATGACGGCATCGTCGAGCAGATCGGCGCACCATTGGAGCTCTATGATCGCCCGGCCAACCTGTTCGTGGCCGGCTTCATCGGCTCCCCGGCCATGAACGTGCTGGAGGGACGGATCGAGCACGGGGGCTTCTCCGTGGGCGACCTGAGGCTCCCGGTCGCCACGTTACCGGCGGCCTCGGACGGGCGGCCTGTCTGCTACGGCATCCGACCGGAGCATTTCCAGTTGTCCGATCAGGGGATGCCCATCGAGGTCGGGGTCATCGAGCCGACGGGCTCGGAGACCCTGGTCCTCGCCCGCGTCGCGGGCCGGGACATCACCTGCGTCTTTCGCGAGCGCATCGGCGTCCGGCCGGGCGAGACGATCCGCGTTCAGCCGGATCCCGGCCTCGTCCATCTCTTCGACAAGGAGACCGGGCAGCGCATCAACTGACCTCAAGCCCGCGACCCCGCCGGGAAGGTCGCTGCGCTCTTCACCAATCCCGGGCTGCGGAGGAAAACGACGATGACCCTGTCTAGACGTGATCTGCTTCTCGGGACCGCCGGCCTTGCCGCAGGGTCCCGGTTCCTAGGGGCCGGGCCGGCCTTCGCGCAGGCGGCTGCGCCCAGCTACAAGCCGGAGCAGGGCGCTTCGCTGCGGGTGCTGCGCTGGACGCCCTTCGTCAAGGGCGATGAGGATTCCTGGCTCGCCAACACGAAGAAGTTCACCGAGGCGACCGGCGTAGAGGTGCGGGTCGACAAGGAGAGCTGGGAGGATATCCGGCCCAAGGCCGCGGTCGCGGCCAATGTGGGCTCGGGGCCCGACATCATGCTCGTCTGGTTCGACGACCCGTTCCAGTATCCGGACAAGCTCCTCGACGTGACCGACATCGCGACGAACTTCGCGAGCCGGTACGGCGGCTACTATCCGGGTCTGGAAGGCTATGCCAAGAAGGGCGACAAGTTCATCGCGCTGCCCCTCGCGGCCATCGGGAACGGCATCCTCTACCGGGAGAGCATGCTCAAGCAGGCGGGCTGGTCCAAGTTCCCCGAGAAGTCGGACGAGTTCCTGGAGCTGTGCAAGGCTCTCAAGGCCAAGAGCAAGCCGGCGGGCTTTGCGCTCGGCAAGGCGGTCGGCGACGGCAACAACTTCGCGCACTGGATCGTATGGAGCCACGGCGGGAAGATGGTGGACGAGGGCGGCAAGGTGGTCATCAACTCGCCCGAGACCATCAAGGCCCTGCAATATGCGCGGGACCTGTACCAGACCTTCATCCCCGGCACGGAGAGCTGGCTCGACATCAACAACAACCGCGTCTTCCTGTCCGGCGACATCTCCGTGACGGCGAACGGCGTATCCCTCTACTATTCGGCCAAGAACGACCCGAAGATGGCCGAGATGGCCCAGGACATTCGCTCGACCGTCATGCCGACGGGGCCCGTGGGGCAGCCCGTGGAACTCCACCAGACCACGTCCGCGGTGATCTTCCAGTACACCAAGTATCCGAACGCCGCCCGGGCTTACCTGCAATACATGCTCGACAAGCCCCAGATGGATGCCTGGATCACGGCCTCGAGCGCCTATTGCTGCCCGCCGCTCAAGGGGATGATAGACAACCCGGTCTGGACATCGGATCCGGTCCACGAGCCCTACAAGCGCGCTTCCTCCACGCTGCGACCGAACGGCTATGCGGGCCCGCTGGGCTACGCGTCAGCCGCCACGATGGCCGATTACGTTATGGTCGACATGGTGGCCGAAGCCGCAACCGGGCAGCGCACTCCCGAGGAGGCGGCGAAGCGCGCCGAGCAGCGTGCCAACCGCTACTACCGCGTCTGACGCATCGCAGGGCGGCGCGGAATGCGCGCCGCCCATCCTCTCGGACCGACCGGAGACGATTATGGCCGGAGCCGCCATCACCCGTACGGATGCGCCGATTGCTGCGGCGCGTGAGCCCCTGCTGCAGCGAAAAGGCTTTCTCGGCCTGCTCTTCATGCTGCCGGCTGCGGCCTTCCTCCTGGTCTTCCTCACCTATCCGCTCGGCCTCGGCGTGTGGCTGGGCTTCACGGATACCCGGGTGGGACGCGCCGGTGTCTTCATCGGTCTCGAGAACTACCAGCTCCTCTGGGATGACAGCATCTTCTGGCTGTCGGTGTTCAACACCGTCGTCTACACGGTTGGAGCATCGGTCCTGAAATTCGCCCTCGGCCTGTGGCTCGCGCTGCTGCTCAACGAGCACCTGCCCTTCAAGGCCCTCATCCGTGCGGTCGTGCTGCTTCCCTGGGTCGTGCCGACCGTGCTCTCGGCCATCGCGTTCTGGTGGATCTACGATGCGCAGTTCTCGATCATTTCCTGGGCGCTGATCAAGCTTGGGCTGATCGATTCGCCGATCAACTTCCTCGGCAACACCACCAATGCGCGCATCACCGTGATGCTCACCAATGTCTGGCGCGGCATCCCGTTCGTGGCCATCACGCTGCTCGCGGGCCTGCAGACGATCTCGCCCTCCCTGCACGAGGCCGCGACCCTCGACGGGGCCTCGTCCTGGCAGCGGTTCCGCTATATCACCCTGCCCATGCTCTCGCCGCTCATCGCCGTGGTGATGACCTTCTCGGTGCTGTTCACCTTCACGGATTTCCAGCTCATCTACGTGCTCACCCGCGGCGGGCCTTTGAACGCCACTCACCTCATGGCCACCTTGAGCTTCCAGCGGGCGATCCCCGGCGGGCAGCTCGGCGAGGGGGCCGCCATTGCGGTCGCCATGGTGCCGTTCCTGCTCGGCGCGATCCTGTTCAGCTATTTCGGCCTGCAGCGGCGGCGCTGGCAGCAGGGGGGAGGTGACTGATGACCATTTCGGCAAGGCCCATCGACTCCGCGCATGCGGACGAGAGCGTCGGCATGAGCTATCTGGAACGCCTGCCGCGGCGGGTGGTGACCATCTACCTGCCGCTCGCCGTCTTCGTGTTCGTGCTGCTGTTCCCGTTCTACTGGATGGCGGTTACGGCCCTGAAGCCGAACTCGGAACTTACGAATTTCCGCGACTACAGCCCGTTCTGGCCGTCGCAGCCGACCCTGCAGCACATGCGCTATCTGCTGCTCGAAACCTCCTATCCGGCCTGGCTCCTCAACACGATGATCGTGGCCGTGGGCTCGACCATCCTGTCCCTCGTGGCGGCTGTGTTCGCGGCTTATGCGATCGAGAGGATCCGGTTCCCGGGCGCCCGCTGGACGGGGCTTGCGATCTTCCTCGCCTATCTGGTGCCGCCCTCGATCCTGTTCATCCCGCTCGCCGTGATGATCTTCAAATTCGGCATCTACGACACCAAGCTCGCCCTCATCTTCACCTATCCGACGTTCCTCATCCCGTTCTGCACCTGGCTGCTGATGGGCTATTTCCGCTCGATTCCCTATGAGCTCGAGGAGTGCGCCCTCGTGGACGGCGCCTCGCGCTGGCAGATCCTCACGCGGATCCTGCTGCCGCTCTCGGTTCCGGGCCTGATCTCGGCCGGCATCTTCGCCTTTACCCTGTCGTGGAACGAGTTCATCTATGCGCTCACGTTCATCCAATCGTCGGAGAACAAGACCGTCCCGGTCGGCGTGCTGACGGAACTCGTGCGCGGAGACGTTTACGAATGGGGCGCGCTAATGGCTGGGGCCCTTCTCGGCTCGCTGCCCGTGGTGCTGCTCTACTCGTTCTTCGTGGACTATTACGTGTCCTCGATGACGGGCGCCGTGAAGGAATAGGCCGGCGCTAGCCGGCGGAGCCGCCGAGGCGGCGAATCAGCTCGTCCATCTCCTCGTAGGTCTGATAGAGGCCGAAGCCGAGCCGCAGGCGGTTTCCCCGCACGTCGGTCACGACCCGCAGGGTTTTCAGCCGCTCGTAAGTTTGCTGCGCATCCGGCATATCGAAGGTGAGAAAGTTGCCGCGGCGCGACTCCTGGGGCGGCACCACAAGGGCTTCCGGCCTCAGGCCCGATGCGGGGTCGAGGTGACCGAGGAAGCGTTCTTCGAGCGCGAGGACGTGATCGTGGATCGCCGCGACCGTGAGCCCGGTCTCTTCGATCCAGCGCATGACGGCATTGAAGCGGTAAAGCCCCGAAGGATCGAAGGTCGCGCCCATGAAGCGCCACGCATCCTCGCTGTAGGCGACCTTGCCGCCCTGCGCCTTGGCGAGGTTGCGGAAAGCCGCATACCAGCCCGTATCACGGGGCCGCAGGCCCCAGCCGGGCGGGCAGTGCATGAAGCACGCGCCTTCTCCCGCCATGGCGTATTTATAGCCGCCCGCCAGATAGAAGGCGCGGGACGCAAGGCGCGACAGGTCCGTCGGGCGCGCCATGAAGCCGTGATAGCCGTCGATCACCAGCATGGCGTCGCCCACATGGTCCGCGAGCCCGTCGAGGTCGATGGCGAAGCCCGAATTGAAGAAGACTTGGCTGACGAAGACGAGATCGTGCGCTTCGCGGGCGGCGGAGCGGAAGCGCTCGTCGAAGGTCGCGAAGGGCTCGGCCGGAATTCGCGTCACGGCCACGAGGCCGTCCTCCTCCAGCCGCGTGATCTGGCGCGTGAAGGAGTGGAACTCCCCGTCGGAGGTCAGGATGCGCACCGGGCGATCGGCCGGGAAGCACGAGAGAATCCGCCGCACGAATTCATGGGTGTTCGGCGCGACCGCGATGGTGGACGGGTCGGGCAGGCGCAGATGGCCCGCCACGTGGCGCCGGAAGTCATCGAGGACCGGTCCGAGGATGCGGCCCCATTTGTCGTCAATAAGACGGGCTGCGTCGTCCCAGGCCTCGAGCTGCGCCTCCCGCGTCACGTCGGGCCAGGGATGATGGCTGTGCGCGGCGAAGTGGAGCCGCTCGGGATCCGCATTCAGGAAGCGGGAGAAATGGGCGCGCAGGTCGAGCATGGCGGTCTCCGTTTCGTCAGAGCTTCGTCCTCACCGACCAGAGCTCCGGAAAGAAGGAGCGGTCCAACGCGTGCTTGAGATAGGCCACGCCGGCACTGCCGCCGGTGCCCCGGCGCATGCCGATGATGCGCTCCACGGTCTTCATGTGCCGGAAGCGCCATTGCTGGAAGGCATCTTCCAGATCGACCAGCTCCTCGGCCAGCTCGTAGAGGTCGAAATGCTCGTCCGAGTGGCGGTAGATCTCCTCCCACACGGCCTCGACGCCCGGATGCGCCGTGTAAGGCTGCGTCACGTCCCGCTCCAGGATCTCCGGCGGCACCGGATAGCCGCGCCGCGCCAGGAGGCGCAGCGCCTCGTCGTAGAGGCCGGGTGCCCGATAGGCCTCCTCCAGCAGAGCGGCGATTTCGGGCCGGTGCCGGTGAGGCGCGATCTTCAGGGCGTCCTTCGCGCCGAGCTTGAACTCGACGAGGCGGTACTGCCAGGACTGGAAGCCGGAAGAGCGCCCGAGGGACGGCCGGAAGCGCAGGTAGTCGGACGGGGTCATGGTGGAGAGCACCGTCCAGGCCTGGATCAGCTGCTCCTGGATGCGGTTGATCCGGGCGCAGCACTTGAAGGCAGGCTGCAGCTCGTCCGCGCGGATATGCACGAGGGCGGTGTCGAGCTCGCGGTTGAAGAGCTTCAGCCACAGCTCCATCACCTGATGGATGACGATGAAAAGCAGCTCGTCATGCTCGCCCGTGAGGGGAGCCTGCGCCGACAGAAGGGTATCGAGATGGAGGTAGTCGCCGTAGCTCATGCCTCCGGAGAAATCGGTATGGATGCCCTCGGCGTTGGGAGGGGCCGTATTCCCATCCTTCGCGCCCCGTTCCGCGCCCATGCGGCTCTCCTCGCTGTCCGATTGACCGAAGGTGATCCTAGAGCATCGTGCGGAAAAGTGGACCCGGTTTTCCGCCAAGACGATGCTCTCACTTAAGGAGAAAGCATCGGATCGATCCCAAAAGTGCAAATCCACTTTTGGGTCCGAGGCTTTAGGGAATCGAAGATGCGATGTAAAACCGGCCCGCGGCCTTGATCGGGGAGGGCGAGCCGTTAGGCTGCGCAGCCTCTGAACGGAAAGCCAGCGCCATGCCGATCTTCCTCTGCTCCGCCTGCGGGACCTCCTACCCGCCTGCCGACACGCCGCCCTTCGCCTGCCCGATCTGCGACGACGAGCGGCAATATGTTCCGGCCTCCGGCCAGGGTTGGACGACGCGCGAGAAGCTCGCGGCCTCTCATGCGAATGCCTGGCGACAGCACGAGCCGGAGCTCTATAGCGTCCAGACCATTCCGGCCTTCGCCATCAACCAGCGCGCCTTCCTGCTGAGAACGCCGGCCGGGAACATCCTGTGGGACTGCATCGCCCATCTCGACGAGGCCACGGTGGCGATCGTCCGGGCGCTCGGCGGCCTCGCGGCCATCGCGATCTCGCACCCGCATTACTACACCACCCTACAGGACTGGAGCCACGCCTTCGGCGCCCCGGTCTATCTGCACGCCGCCGACAGGGAATGGGTCATGCGCCCGTCGGAGGGCATCCGGTTCTGGGAAGGTGATTCGCTCGAAATCCTGCCCGGCGCCACGCTGATCCGGCTCGGCGGGCATTTCCCCGGCGGCACCGTGCTCCATTGGGCAAAGGCCCATGACGGCGCCGGAGTGCTCCTGTCCGGCGACATCGTCCAGGTGGCGGCGGATGTGCGCCGCGTCAGCTTCCTGTGGAGCTATCCCAACATGATGCCCCTGCCGGCCCGGGAAGTGCTGCGCATCGGCGCGATGCTGGAGCCGCTGCCCTTCGAGCGGATCTACGGCGCCTTCGCCGGAAAGGACGTCAAGGCCGACGCGAAGGCCGTGGTGGACTGCTCCGTGAAGCGCTACGTGGAGCTTCTTTCCTGAGGCGCCACATTGACGGGCCGGCGGCCCGCCATGGTATGACCATGCAGGCCCGCAGGAGTTCAGTGCCGCCCATGGCTTCGTTCTTGTCCGATCTCTTGTCCCGTCTCGCTGGCAAAGGCCGCTCCGAAAGTCGCGAGGAGCCTGCCGCCGAGGCGGTCGAGTACAAGGGCTACCGCATCCGCCCGGCGCCCTATTCGTCCGGAGGACAGTTCCAGACCGCCGGAACCATCGAGAAGGATTTTCCTGAGGGCACGAAGGAGCATCGCTTCGTGCGGGCCGAGACCCATGCGAGCCGCGACGACGCCGTCGCTTTCTCCGTCACGAAGGCCCGGCAGATCATCGACGAGCAGGGCGACCGGATCTTTTCCTGAGGGGAGGCCCTTACCCTCCCCAGAGCTATGCGAGCCGTCACGGCGTCACGGGACGGGGCCGGTCGGGAATGCCGAGGGCGCATTCCAGCGCATCGCGGTCCCATTTCGCTGTTTCGGCGGCTGCCTCGTAGGTCGATTGCAGGAACTCCAGCAGGTCACGGTCCGGCGAGGCTGATTGGCGGACCGCCTCATAGGGCAGGATGAACTCGCCAAGCTGAGCGTTGAAGCCGGCGGCGGCCGGCCTTACCGGGCGCTCCCGAAAGCCCTCGGGCTCGGGATAGGCATAGGAATAGAACGCGGCCTGCGGAAAGGCGTCGTTGCCCGGCCAGAAGCCCGCGCTGCTGACCTCGTGCGAATAGGCCTCACGGACGACGCTGTCGGGCAGCGCCGGCACGCCGCCCGGATGAGGCGGCGCCCTGCGGCCGGAAAACCTCGTGACTGCGAGATCGAAGCTGCCCCAGAAGAAATGAACCGGGCTGCATTTGCCCAGGAATGACGTGCGAAAGAGCTTGAACACCCGGTCGGCCTGGAGGAGGGCGCGCCAGAACCGATGCGCGGCCTCAGGATCGTAGGACGCATGAACGGTGTCGTCCGCAAACGGAATGGCCGGGTCGACCTCGTTCGGGACCGGATAGATCTTCGTCGCGAAGCCGAGATCCGAAAGGGCCGCCAGATAGGAGTGGTAGAACGCGCTGACGGTCTGCGCCGTAAGGGGCAGCGAGCGACTCTCCCCCGTGCTGGTGCGGATCTCAAGCTTGTGGTCGATGAAATCGAACTCGATCTCCACCGCTTCGCCGTCCACCGCGATCGGCGATGTGCTCAGGCCGCGCGCCGTCACATAGAACACGGCGTGCCAGGAATGATTGAGCCATGGAGTTCTCGACAGGCGCGTCTTGCCAACGATCTGGGTCCAGAGCTGCAGCGTGAGGGCCGTGTCGCGCCATTGCGCATAATCCAGGATGGGCCATAAGGAGCCACGGGATGCTTCGTCGGTCGCCATGCCGCCATCCTTCCCCGCTTTCGACGCGCTGGAATGGACCTAGGGCGTATGCGCGACCAGGGAAGCGTGCCTCATCGGCCGCGCGGGCGGTCTAGCGAATTCCTTCGTGCACGGAGCCCGCGGCGCAGGGCCTTTCTCCCAGGCCGGGACCGCAGGCGACGCCGCCTTCCCAGCGATCCGCCGTGACATGCATGCGGTCCCCCTGAACCTGGACGGTCGCCGTTTCGGCCGACCCATAGACGGCGCATCCTCCCGTAAGGAGCGCGAGCAGGCCGGCGGCAATCCATCCCAGACGGACCATGAGGGCATCTCCCTGTCAGCGTCCACCGGACCGTCCCATGGGAATGTGGGCACAATTTGAAGCCTTGCGCACCCTGTCGTTCCAGGACATGTCCACGGCCATTCCGGGGCCGCGTAGCGGAGCCCGGAACCCATAAACACCGACACTTCAGAATGAAGAGCAGCAAAGGCCGCTGCGCTTTACCCCGCACCGTCAGCGGTTATGGGTTCCGGGCTCGCCTTCAGCGCCCCGGAATGACGGTGGAGGCGTTTAATAACAGGGGAGGCGTCTCAGGCCTGCGCCAGCATCCACTCGTGCGCCGGATCGTTGTGGAACTTCCAGATGCGCTTCGGGCCAGCCATCACGTTGAGGTAGTAGAGTTCGTAGCCGTGCGGCGCGCCGACGGGGTGGTAGCCCCGCGGCACCAGCACCACGTCGCCATCCGCCGCCGCGAGAGTCTCGTCGAGAGAGCGGTCGTCCGTGTAGACCCGCTGCAGGGCGAAGCCGGTCGGCGGGTTGAGGCGGTGGTAATAGGTCTCCTCGAGCAGCGACTCGTTCGGCAGCGCATCCCGGTCGTGCTTGTGGGGCGGGTAACTCGACCAGTGCCCGGGCGGCGTGATGACCTCGACCACCAGCAGGCTCTCGGCCGGCTCGGTCTCGGGCAGAATGTTGCGCACGTGCCGGGTGTTGGTGCCCTTGCCGCGGGTCTCCTGCCCCACCTGGTCGGGGCGGATGACCCGCGCCGGCAGCTTGCCTTCTCCCGGCGCGGTGCAGACGGCGAACTCGCAATTGCCTTCCGCCGTCAGCGACCATTCGGATCGCGCGGGCGCATAGAGTGACCACGGATCGGGCTCGAACGGGGACGAGCGCCCACCGATGACGCCGAAATCCTGGCCCCCGGCCGACACGCGGGCACGGCCGGACAGCATCACGATGCAGGCCTCCCGGTCGCCCGTCTCCTGCCGCAGGCTCTGTCCGGCGGCGAGGCGGAAGACCTCGAAGCCCACATAGGTCCAGCCGGCGGATTCCGGCGTGACGGCGTGGATCCGCCCGTTCGGATCGGGGCGGGACGGTTTGACCAGGAGGTTCGGCATCTGTCTTTCTCCTAACGGAGCCCGGCTTCCTTCAGGAAGCGGGTGAGGTTGGCATAGCCCATCTTGGCATAGGTGAGCGGATGAGCCTTCTTGGGATCCTGCTCGGCCTCGATCACCACCCAGCCGCTATAGCCCGGCAGTTCCTTGAACACGGACACGAAATCCACCATGCCGTCGCCCGGAACCGTGTAGACGCCTTCGATCACCGAATCGAGGAAGCTCCAGTTCTTGGCCTTGGACGTGTCCATGACGGCCTTGCGCACATCCTTGGTGTGCACGTGGCTGATGCGGGAGCGATAACGGCGGGCAAGCGCCGCCGGATCCGCGCCGCCCCAGGTGGCGTGGCCCGTGTCGAGCAGGAGATGGGCAGCCTCGCCGGTCGCATTCATGAAGGCGTCGATATCGGCCTCCGATTCCACGATGGTACCCATGTGGTGATGATAGACGAGGCGCACGCCCTCCTGCAGGGTCCGCTCGGCGACCTGGGTCACGCGGCGGCCGAACTCGGCCCAGTCGCCCGCCCTCATGACCGGGCGCTGCGAGAGCGGCTTCGAGCGGTCGCCGTGGATCGCGTTCGAGGTCTCGGCGAAGACGAGGACGTTCGAGCCCATGGCCTTGAGAAGGTCGAGATGAGGGCGCAGGGCCTTCATCTCGGCATCCGCATCGCGGGTGAGGAGCTCGGCGGAATACCAGCCCGACACGCAGGCGAGGCCGAAGGGAGCCAGCGCCTTCTTCAGGGCCTCCGGCTGGCGCGGGAACTTGTTGCCGAGTTCCATGCCCTCGAAGCCGGCCTCCTTCGCCTCCGCGAGGCAGACCTCGAGGGGCGTCTCGCCGCCGAGTTCCTGCATGTCGTCGTTCGACCAGCCAATGGGATTTGCCCCGATCCGGATCGTCATCGTCGTTCTCTCTCGTTGTCGTGATCAGTCGCCCACCCGCTGCGCGGCGAGGGCGTTTTCGTAAGACTTGCGGGCGTCGTTCACCTGCGGACGCGCCGAAACCTCGGGCACGGCCACATCCCACCAATGGCCGCCTGCATCGGTCGAGGCAAGCGGATCGGTGTCGATGACGATCACCGTGCTGCGCTCGGCCTTACGCGCCTCCTTCAGGGCGCTCTCAAGCTCGCCGATGCCCTTCACCTTGACGGCCAGCGCGCCGAGGCTTGCCGCATGGGCGGCGAAATCGATGTCCGGCAGGGTCACGTGGCGAGTGTGTTGCAGGAGGTTGTTGAAGCTCTCGCCGCCGGTTGCCCGCTGCAGGCGGTTGATGCAGCCATAGCCCCGGTTGTCCAGGAGGACGACCGTCAGCTTGAGCCCCAGCATCACCGAGGTGGCGAGCTCGGAATTCATCATCAGATACGAGCCGTCGCCGACCATCACGGTCACGTCGCGGCTCGGGTCCGCCATCTTCACGCCGATGCCGCCGGCGATCTCGTAGCCCATGCAGGAATAGCCGTATTCCATATGGTAGCCGCCGGCCTGCGTGGCCTTCCAGTGCTTGTGGAGCTCGCCCGGCAGACCGCCCGCGGCGCACACCACCACGTCGGACGCCTGAGCATTGCGCTGGACGGCGCCGATCACCTGCGCGTCGGAGGGCAGTTCGGCGTTGGTCGGGTCCGTGAAGCGCGCCGTCTGCTCGAACCAACGCGCCTTCTCGTCCCGGGCTTTCGCGGTCCAGGCTTCCGGCGCCTTCCAGGCTCCGAGGGCGGCGCTCAGCTCTTCGAGACCGGCTTTCGCGTCTGCCACCAGGGAGGCCGCATTGTGCTTCGCGGCGTCGAAGGGCTGGACGTTGAGCGACACGATGCGCCGGTCCGGGTTCTTGAACAGGGCCCAGGAGCCGGTGGTGAAGTCCTGCAGGCGGGTGCCGACCGCGAGGATCACGTCCGCGTCCTCGGCCAGCGCATTGGCGGCGCCCGTTCCGGTCACGCCGATGGCGCCGAGATTGGCGGCATCGTCATGGGCGAGGCTCGACTTGCCGGCCTGGGTCTCGCCGGTCGGAAGCCCATGCTTCTTCGCGAAATCGGAAAGCGCTCCCTCGGCGCCCGAATAGAGCACGCCGCCGCCCGCCACGATGAAGGGCTTCTTCGCGCTCCGCAGGATCCTGGCGGCCTCGGCGAGCTCCGCCTGGTCGGGGCGGACCCGGCGCGGTATCCAGACCTTCTCGGCGAAGAAGGATTCCGGATAATCGTAGGCCTCCGTCTGCGTGTCCTGGCAGAGGGCGAGGGTGACGGGTCCGCATTCGGCCGGATCGGTCAGGACCGCCATGGCGCGCCGGAGTGCCGGGATGATCTGCTCGGGCCGCGCGATGCGGTCGAAATAGCGGGAGACCGGCCGGAAACAGTCGTTCGCCGAGACGGTGCCGTCCGAGAAATCCTCGATCTGCTGCAGCACCGGGTCGGGGCGGCGGTTGGCGAAGACGTCGCCAGGCAGGAGCAGGACCGGCAGGCGGTTCACATGAGCCACCGCGGCGGCCGTCACCATGTTGGTGGCGCCGGGGCCGATGGAGGTGGTGCAGGCCATCATGCGGCGGCGGCGGGAGGCCTTGGCGAAGGCGATCGCCGCATGGGCCATGCCCTGCTCGTTATGGGCGCGATAGGTGGGCAGCTTGTCGCGCACGCCGTAGAGGGCCTCCCCCAGTCCCGCCACGTTGCCGTGGCCGAAGATCGCCCAGACGCCGGCGAAGAGGGGAAGGACCTCGCCGTCGATTTCGGCCTTCTGCGCCGCCAGGAAACGGGCGATGGCCTGGGCCATGGTGAGACGGATCGTGCTCATGCGGGCTCCTGTTCGGATCGAGGCGGAGGAAGGGATCCTCAGTCCAGAGGATGTCGGGCCGGGCGGTCAAGGCCCGGCCCCGAATTCGGGCCGTCAGGCGGCCTTCGCGCGCGCCGAAACGCGCTGCCAAGCGTCGACCAGACGCTGGAAGCGCCCGGCCATGTCGGCGATGGCGGCCTCGTCGGCGATCTCGCCGGCCAGCCAGCGGCGGGCGGCGTCGTTGAAGATGGTGCGCCCCACCGCGAAGCCCTTCACCCAGGGCTCCTTCGCGGCGGCCGCGAAGGCCGCCTCGAGCTCCTCTTCGGGCGCTTCCAGTCCGAGCAGCACGATGCCGCGGCAATAGGGGTCGTTACGGGTGATGACCTCGCCGATTCCCTGCCAGGCCGCCGCATCCGTCTGGGGTTCGAGCTTCCACCAATCCGGCTTGATGCCGAGGTCGTAGAGGCGCTGGAGCACCGTCGGGATGGTATTGGCCCGCAGGGGTCCGTTCTTCCCGGCGATGATCTCCACCAGGAGTTCGCGGCCGATCCGGCGGGCGGCATCGTGCAGGCGGAGCAGCTCGCGCTCCTGGCGCGCCTTCAACTCCGGCGGGTCGTCCGGGTGGTAGAAGCATAGGCACTTGATGGTGTGGCCCACCGGCCATTCGACGAGCTGCGCCCCGAGGCTGCCGCCGTTCTCGAAATCGAGGGGGCGCGAGCCGGGGCGCTCCACCGGCCGGCCGATCCAGAACGGATGGTCGGCGGCGCGGAACAGGGCTTCGCGACCGTAGATGCCGTCGAGCAGCATGCCGAATCCCGGCCGCCCGTCCGCGACCCGCGCGGCGGCCTGCACGGCCAGCACCTTGAAAGCGCTGATCTTCTCGACCGGAGCACCCACCTCCTTGGCCATGACTTCGATCTGCATGCGATGGTCGATGGCGAGCGCCATGAGACTGTCGGGGCCGGGGCGCCGGGTCGTCGCCCAGTGGATGTGGTTGAGCGATTCGTCGAAGCGCAGGGCCTTGTGGCGGCTGCCCGTCTTCAGGAAGTGCTGCAATTCCGTGAAACTTGGAATCTCGGGCGAGCAGAGCAGGCGCGAGACCGCGAAGGCACCGCTCGCATTGGCATAGGCGCAGCAGGTCTCGAGAGGCTCGTCCTTCAGCCAGCCGCGCAGGAATCCCGACAGGAACGCGTCGCCGGCGCCGAGCACGTTGTAGACCTCGACCGGGAAGCCCGGCCCCTTCACGCCCTCGTCCAGGGAGCCCGGGATCGCGCCCGGGAACACGACGCAGCCCATCGGGCCGCGCTTGCACACGATGGTGGCCGCCGAAACGGCGCGGATGGCGCGGATGGCTTGAAGCGTATCCTCCGAGCCGCCCGCGATGTGCAGCTCCTCCTCGGTGCCGACGATCAGATCGCAATCGGTCAGGATGGGCTTCAGGTGCTCGGTGACGGCGTCCGAGCGCACATAGCGGGATTCGCCCGCCCCGTGGCCGAGGAGGCCCCAGAGATTCGGGCGGTAATCCACGTCGAACACCACCTTGCGCCCATTCGCCTTGGCGATGCGGATCGCCTTCTTCTGAGCGGCTGCGGTGTTCTCGCGGGAGAAATGCGTGCCCGTCACGACGATGGCGGCCGCGGAGGCGATGAAGCCCTCCGCGATGTCGTCCTCGGTCAGGGCCATGTCAGCGCAATTGTCCCGGTAGAAGATGAGCGGGAAGGAATCCTCATCGCGCACGCCAAGGATCACCAGGGCGGTCAGCCGCTCCTTGTCGATGACGATCCCGTCCGTCGCGACACCCTCGCGCTCCATCTGCTCGCGGATGAACCGGCCCATGGCCTCGTCGCCGACCCGGGTGACGAGGCCCGATTTCAGGCCGAGCCGCGCCGTGCCGATGGCGATGTTGGCCGGGCAGCCGCCGACCGCCTTGGAGAAGGAGGCCATGTCCTCCAGCCGGCCGCCCACCTGCTGACCGTAGAGATCGACCGAAGAGCGGCCGATGGTGACGACATCCAGAAGCGGCTTCATGATATGTCTCCCGAACCGGCCCGCAGGCCGGGAAGGTCTCTGACGGACCCTTGCGGCAATGGAATGTTTATTCTATTAGCAGCTTGGTCTGGAACATCAATTCCAAACTTGCTTTAAGCTGGCAAAACATCTCGGGGTCATCATGATCAGGATCGCCGTTCTGGGCGCGGGCCGCATCGGCCGCATTCACGGCCGCAACGCCGCCAACCATCCGGACGCCCGCCTCGTGGCGGTCGCGGATCCCCACGCGCCCTCCGCGCAGGAGCTCGCGGCCGCGACGGGGGCGGAGGTCTCGTCCCTCGAGTCGATCGTCGAGCGCCCGGACGTGGACGCGATCCTCATCTGCACGCCGACCACCACCCATGCGGACCTGATCGAGCGCGGCGCGCGCGCCGGCAAGGCGGTGTTCTGCGAAAAGCCGGTGGATCTTTCGAGCGCCCGGATCGAGAGCTGCCTCGCCACGGTCGAGAAGGCCGGCACGCCCCTGATGATCGGCTTCAACCGCCGCTTCGACCCGAACTTCGCCAGCCTGCGCCGGCGCCTTGCCGACGGCGAGGTGGGCGAGGTCGAACTGGTGACGATCCTGTCCCGCGATCCCGGCCCGCCGCCGGTCAGCTACATCGCGACCTCCGGCGGCCTGTTCCGGGACATGATGATCCACGATCTCGACATGGCCCGCTTCCTCCTGCTCGGAGACGAGCCCGTGGAGGTCCATGCAGTCGGCTCCTCCCTGGTCGATCCGGCGATCGGGCAGGCGGGCGACGTGGACACCGCGGCGGTGCTCCTGAAGACCGCCAAGGGCCGCATCGTGCAGATCTCCAATTCCCGCCGCGCGACCTATGGCTACGACCAGCGCGTCGAGGTGCACGGCTCGAAGGGCATGATCCGCGCCGGTAACGTTCACCGCACGACCGTGGAGGTGGCGACCGCCTCCGGCATCGCGGCCGATCCGGTGCAGGACTTCTTCCTGGAACGCTATGCAGAAGCCTATCGGGACGAGCTGGGTGCTTTCCTGACCGCCGTGAAGAAAGGGACGGCCTGCGACCCGACGGGACACGATGGTCTCAAGGCGCAGCGCCTCGCGGACGCGGCCACGGAATCGGCCAAGACCGGGCAGCCGGTGCGGCTCTAAGCAGGACGGCTTCAGGCCGCCTTCCAGGTATGAGATGTCTCAGGCCGGGCGCGTCCCGGCCTTTTTCATGACGAGCGATCTTCAGCCCTGCGCCCGCTTTTCGGCGACCGCGACAACGAGCGCCATGGCGAGCGCGAAGGAAGCCGAGAGGGACCGGAAGGCGCCGAAATCCGCCTCCGCCACTTCGAGCCAGACATCCGCACTGCTCACCAGGGGCGAGAAGGCCGAATCCGTGATGGCGACGACCGGAATGCCGCGCCGCGCCGCAGCCGCCGCCAGGTCGACGGTCACGGGCGCGTAGGGCGTGAAGCTGATCGCGAGCACCGCGTCCCGCTCGCCCGCCGTGGCCATCTGCTCCGGGCCGAGCTGGGCGATGTGGTCGATCAGGATGGAGCGGATCCGCAGCTTCCCGAACGCATAGGCGCAATAGGCCGAAACCGGGAAGACCCGCCGCGCGCCGAGAAGATAGATCGTGTCCGCCTCCGCCAGGGTCGCAACGGCGCGGGAGAAGTCCTGTGCGCCCACGGAGCGGCGCATGCGGTCCAGGGAAATGGCCGCCGCCTCCGTGAAGCCGTCGAGGAGCGCGGTCGTCTCGACATGAGGGCCTCCGGAAGCACGCAGGCCCTGAAGGCGCTCCCGGTAATCGGGAAAGCGCTCCCTCAGGCGGTCTCGAAAGATCTGCTGCAGGTGGGAGAACCCGTCATAGCCGAGGCTCTTGGCGAAGCGGATCAGGGTCGAGGGCTGCACGCCCGCATGTTCGGCAATGCCCGCCACCGTGCCGAAGGCCATCTCCTCCGGATGCTCCAGCGCGAAGACCGCCAGCTGCTTCAGGCGCTTCGGCAGGGTCTCGCGGCGTCTGAGCAGGAGGAGCTTGAGGCTCTCATAATCCTCCGGAGCGGCATCGGGCGCCGTCTGCGCTGGGGCCTCCATGCTTTTTCCGCTCCTCCTTCGCCCTATCTCTGTCGGTAGGAGGAGACCTTGACACCGATCCGCCTGAAATGGAATAAAAATTCCACAAGAAAAAACAAAAGGTTCGATCGTTCCGCCGGGACGATCCGACTGGCAGAGGAAACGCCGCGCTTGCGAAGGATTCGCCCCGTCGAATCGTTTGGTCGCCTTCTGCGGAACTCCATGGCGCGGCGCCTAAGCCGTCACACTCACCGCCCGGCCGGGCCCCGGCCAGCGGCGGAACACGAGTCCTTATGGGAGGAGAGTCCATGAAATCGTTCATTGCCGGTCTTGCTGCCGCAGCAGCCATGACCTTCGCGGCCGCGGTCCCAGCCGTGGCGCAACAGGACACCCGCATCATCGTGGTCAGCCACGGCCAGGCCAACGATCCGTTCTGGTCGGTGGTGAAGAACGGCGTCAGCGCCGCCGGACAGGACATGAAGGTCCAGGTGGATTACCGGGCGCCCGAGACCTTCGACATGGTCGCCATGAGCCAGCTCATCGACGCGGCCGTCAACCAGAAGCCGGCGGGCCTCGTCGTCTCGATCCCGGATGCCTCGGCCCTCGGCCCATCGATCCAGAAGGCGGTCTCGGCCGGAATTCCGGTGATCTCCATGAATTCCGGCTCCGATGTGTCGAAGAAGCTCGGTGCCCTGCTCCATGTGGGTCAGGACGAGGCCGATGCCGGCCGCATCGCCGGCGCGAAGCTGAAGGAAATGGGCGGCAAGGTCGGCCTGTGCGTCAACCACGAGGTCGGCAACGTCTCCCTCGACCTGCGCTGCAAAGGCTTCGGCGAGGGCTTCGGCGGCAAGGTGACCGTGCTGCCGGTCTCCAACGACCCGGCCGACATCCGCGCCAAGGTGAAGGCGGCGCTGGCGTCGGATGCCTCTATCGACACGATCATGGCGCTCGGTGCTCCCCTCTCGGGCGAGCCGACCGTCGCGGCCGTCAAGGAGGCCGGCAAGACCGGTTCCGTGAAGATCGCGTCCTTCGATCTCTCGGCCAACTTCCTGAAGGCCGTGGCGGCCGGCGAGGCGGCCTTCGCCATCGACCAGCAGCAATACCTGCAGGGCTACCTGCCGGTGGTCTTCCTGACCCTCAACGCGAAATACGGCCTGATCCCCGGCGGCGACGTCCCGTCCGGCCCGAACCTGGTCACCAAGGAGAAGGCCGCCCAGGTGGTCGAACTCTCCGCGAAGGGCATCCGCTGAGTGCATTCCCGAGGCCCGCGGCCATGGTCGCGGGCCTCTTCGTTTCCGGTTCCTGTCCAGAAGGGAGGCTCCCATGACGGACGTCAGTCACCCGACCGCGCCGGTCGCCCCGGTTCCTCCCGGTCCCACCGCGCGACCCGCGCAGGACGAGCGCCTGAAGGACGTGTCCCTTCTCACCAGGATCATGCGCCGGCCCGAGCTCGGGGCGCTGGCCGGCCTCGTGCTCGTCACCATCTTCTTCCTCTCGACCGCCGATGCATCCATGTTCACGCTGGCGGGCCTGATGAACATCCTCTCGCCCGCCTCCCAGCTCGGCATCCTGGCCATCGCGGCCGCGCTCCTGATGATCGGCGGCGAGTTCGACCTCTCCATCGGCTCGATGGTGGCCTTCGCGGGCCTGATCTTCGGGTCATTCCTCACCCTCACCGGATGGCCGCTGCTCCTCGCCATCGCGGCCACCTTCGTGGTTGCGGCCCTGCTCGGCGGCCTCAACGGGCAGATCGTCATCCGCACGAAGCTGCCGTCCTTCATCGTCACCCTGGCGTTCCTGTTCATCCTGCGCGGCCTGTCCCTCGTCGGCCTGAAATGGGCGACCGGGGGATCGACCCAGATGCGCGGCATCGGCGACAAGGCGGGCGAGGGTTTTGTGCGCGAGCTTTTCTCCGGCAATGCGCTCGAGGGCCTCTTCGCCTGGCTCGCGGCCCATGACGTGGTCGGCAAATTCCCCAACGGAACTCCCATGGTCACGGGCGTTCCGGTGTCGATCCTATGGTTCATCCTCTTCGCGGCCGTCGCAACCTGGATCCTGCTCAGGACCCGGGCCGGCAACTGGATCTTCGCGGCGGGCGGGGATCCGAATGCGGCCCGCAATTCGGGCGTTCCGGTGGATCGGGTGAAGACGGCGCTCTTCATGCTCACGGCCTGCGCGGCCGCGCTCGTGGCCATCCTGACCGTGCTCGATGCCGGCTCCACCGATTCACGGCGCGGCTTCCAGAAGGAGTTCGAAGCCATCATCGCGGCGGTGATCGGCGGCTGTCTGCTCACCGGCGGCTACGGCTCGGCCATCGGCGCCTTCTTCGGCGCCATCATCTTCGGCATGGTGTCGATCGGGCTCACCTATACGCGCTTCGACTCGGACTGGTTCCAGGTCTTCCTCGGCGCCATGCTGCTGCTCGCGGTCCTGTTCAACAACTTCATCCGCCGGAAAGTCACGGGAGAGCGCTGACATGACCGACACGGCTCCTCTCATCGACATCCGCAACCTGGTGAAGCATTTCGGCTCCGTGATCGCGCTCTCGGGCGTGTCGCTCACGGTCAACCGGGGCGAGGTCATGTGCCTGCTCGGCGACAACGGCGCCGGCAAGTCGACCCTCATCAAGACCCTCGCGGGCGTGCACAGGCCGACGAGCGGCGAGTTCCTCGTGGAGGGCCGCCACGTTTCCTTCACGAGCCCGCGTGACGCGCTCGATGCCGGGATCGCGACGGTCTACCAGGACCTCGCCATGATCCCGCTCATGTCGGTGACGCGCAACTTCTTCATGGGGCGGGAGCCGACCCGCGGCATCTGGCCCTTCCGCCACATCGATTTCGACCGTTGCAACGAGGTGACCCGCGAGGAGATGCACCGGATCGGCATTGATGTGCGCGACCCTAACCAGGCGGTCGGCACCCTTTCGGGCGGCGAGCGCCAATGCGTCGCCATCGCGCGCGCGGTCTATTTCGGCGCGAAGGTCCTGATCCTCGACGAGCCGACCTCGGCGCTCGGCGTGGCGCAGACCTCGATGGTGCTGAAATACATCCACCAAGTGCGCCAGAAGGGCCTGGGGGTCATCTTCATCACTCACAACGTGCGCCACGCCTATGCGGTGGGCGATCGCTTCACGGTGCTCAACCGCGGCAAGACGCTCGGCACTTACAAGAAATCCGACATCCAGATCGACGAGCTGCAGAACCTCATGGCGGGCGGCAAGGAGCTGCAGGCCGTGTCGGAGGAATTGGGCGGCATGGTGTGACATGAAGGCGCTTGGCATCGGACTGATCGGCACCGGCTACATGGGCAAGTGCCATGCACTGGCCTGGAACGCGGTCGCGCCCGTGTTCGGAGACGTGCCGCGTCCGCACCTTGCGGTGCTGGCGGAAGCCTCGGCGGATCTCGCGGACAGGAAGGCGCAGGAGCTCGGCTTCGCGCGGGCGACCGGCGACTGGCGCTCTCTCGTGGAGGATCCCGCCGTCGGCGTGGTGTCGATCACGACGCCCAACGCCTTTCATCCCGAGATGGCGATCGCGGCGCTGGAGGCCGGCAAGCATGTCTGGTGCGAGAAGCCCATGGCTGTGAGGCTCGAGGACGCGGAGCGGATGCGGGAGGCCGCCCGCGCCTCGGGCCGCGTGGCGGTGCTGGGCTACAATTACATCCAGAACCCGGTCGTCCGCCTGATCCGCCACATCCTCGACGAGGGACGGATCGGCGAGGTCAACCATGTGCGCCTGGAAATGGACGAGGACTTCATGGCGAACCCGGAGGACCTCTTCTACTGGAAGAGCGAGGCCTCTTCGGGCCATGGTGCGCTCGACGATTTCGGCGTCCATCCCTTGAGCCTCCTGCGCGTCTGGCTCGGCGGCGTGCGCCGCGTGTGCGGCCACATGACGAAGCCCTATGCGGATCGCCCCGTCCAGGGCGGCGGCCGCCGTGCCGTGGAGACATACGACATCGCGACCGTACTCATGGAGCTGGAGAACGGCGCCTCGGGCCTGGTCGCCCTCAACAGGTCCGCCTGGGGCCGCAAGGGCCGGATCTTCGTGCAGATCTTCGGCGCGAGGGGCACCATCGTCTACGACCAGGAGCGCATGAACGAGGTGCAGCTCTATACGGCCGACGACGCACGGAAGACGCAAGGCTTCCGCACCATCCTCGCAGGGCCGCAGCATCCGCCCTACGACAGGTTCATCCCCGCACCCGGTCACGGCCTCGGCTTCAACGATCTCAAGATCATCGAATGCCGCGAACTCATCCGGCGCATCGCGGGCGAGGAGGCCTACATCCTCGATTTCGAGGACGGGATCCGCATCGAGCGGACGGTCGACGCCATCGCCCGCAGCGCCCACGAGGGCCGCTGGATCGATGTGGGCGCCGACGAGCGGCGCGCAGTGGCTTGAGAGGCGACCTTCACCCTCTCCTATGGGGAGAGGGTTGGGGTGAGGGAGAGCCCTCTCCGGAGATGCCGCAACCCCTCACCCGGACCTTCGATCCGACCTCTCCCACACGGGAGAGGTGAAGGGGTAGCGCTTCCACCGTCATTCCGGATTGCCGTCAGGCAAGTCCGGAACCCATAAACACTGATGACCGTGAATAGAGCGCAGCGGCTCCCGCAGCTCTTTGTTCTGAAATGTTAGCGGCTATGGGTTCCGGGCTCCGCTACGCGGCCCCGGAATGACGGGGAAACATCCCCGCCGGAAGCTCAGTCGGCGTGTTCCTTCAGCACCTCGAGGAACGCATCCCCGTAGCGGTCGAGCTTGGCCTGGCCAACGCCATGGATCTCGCCGAAGGCCCGCAGGGTCGTGGGCTTCCGGGCGGCCATGTCGATGAGGCTGCGGTCGGAGAAGATCACGTAGGCAGGCACGCCTTCTTCCTTGGCGAGCCGGGTGCGCAGGGCCTTCAGGGCCATCAGCAGCGGATCGTCGCCGGGCACTGTGGCGTGCGCCTCGAGGGCGGCCCGCCGGCGGCGGCGTTCGCGCGGCTTCATCAGCACGTCGGAACGCAGCTCGATCCGCTCCTGCCCCTTGAGCACCGCGACACCGCTGTCGGTAATCGTCCAGCGTCCGTATTCGGTGAGTTCGAGGCTCACGAGGCCGGCGGCATAGATCTGCCGCAGCAGGGAGCGCCACTCGGTCTTCGAGCGGTCGGCCCCGACCCCGAAGGTCTTGAGCTGCCCGTGCCCGAAGCGGCGGACCGCATCGGTCTCCTCGCCGACCAGGATGCTGATGAGGTGCTCGGTGCCGAAGCGCTCGCCCGTGCGCACGATGGCCGAGAGGAGCTTCTGGGCCTCTACGGTGCCGTCGAAGGACATGATGCCGTCGATGCAAAGATCGCAGTTGCCGCAGGGCTCCGTGGTCTCGCCGAAATAGGCGAGGAGCGTCTGGCGGCGGCAGCGCGGCGCCTCGCACAGGGCGACCAGCGCGTTGAGCCGCTGGCGCTCGACCCGCTTCTGCTCGTCGGAGGATTCGCTGTCCTCGATCTGCAGCCGGCGCAGGCGCATGTCGTCGAGGCCGTAGAGGGTCAGCGTGTCGGCGGCGGCGCCGTCGCGGCCCGCGCGGCCGATCTCCTGGTAATAGGCCTCGATGGATTTCGGCAGGGCCGCATGGGCGACGAAGCGGACGTCCGGCTTGTCGATGCCCATGCCGAACGCGACGGTCGCCACCATGACGATCCCGTCCTCCTGGAGGAAGATGTCCTGGTTCTTGGCGCGGTCGTCCTGCGCCATGCCGGCATGATAGGGCAGAGCCCGGTAGCCCGCCTGGGACAGGGAATCGGCGATCTTCTCGGTGGCGTTGCGCGACGAGCAATAGACGATCCCGCTCTCGTGGCGATGCTTGTCGAGGAACGTGAAGAGCTGGCGCCGCGTGTTCTCCTTGGCCTGCATGGCGAGACGGAGGTTCGGCCGGTCGAAGCCGTGGATGAACAGGCGCGGCTCCGTCTCGAACAGACGGTCCATGATGTCGCCGCGGGTCGCCACGTCGGCCGTGGCCGTGAGCGCGATGGTCTGCACGCCGCCCAGCCGCCGCCGTACCTCGCCGAGCATGGCGTATTCGGGCCGGAAGTCGTGGCCCCATTGCGAGACGCAATGGGCTTCGTCGATGGCCAGGAGGTCGACGCCTGCCCGGGCGAGCCATTCCGGCGCGCCCGTATTCGCCAGCCGCTCCGGCGAGGCGTAGAGAAGGCGCATGCGCCCCTCGCGGATCGCCTCGCTCACGCGGCGGTTCTCCTCCGCGTCGTTGGCCGAGTTCAGGCTCCCGGCCTCGACGCCGAAATGGCGCAGGGCCGCAACCTGGTCGCGCATGAGGGCGATGAGGGGCGAGACCACCAGGGTCAGCCCCTGGCGGGCGAGCGTCGGCAGCTGATAGCACAGGGACTTGCCGGCGCCCGTGGGCATCACGGCCAGGATGTCCTCGCCCGCCAGGACCGCGCGCACGATCTCCTCCTGCCCTTCGCGGAAGGACGGGAAGCCGAAGACGTCGTGGAGAATCTGTTGCGGGTCGGTCACGGATGCCGTGTGGCCGATGGACCGGGCGGGGTCAATGCGGCATCGGGAATCCGCAGGTATCGCAAGGCGCCCCGGGCCGCCGCGATTCCGGTCGCGAAGCTAGCCTGGAGCAGGTAGCCGCCGGTCGGCGCCTCCCAGTCCAGCATCTCGCCCGCCGCGAAGGTTCCGGGCCGGCGGCGCAGCATGAGGGTTTCGTCGAGTTCCGCGAAGGGCAGGCCGCCCGCCGTCGAAATGGCCCGCTCCAGGGGCTGGAGGCCCGTCAGGGTCAGGGGCGCGGCCTTGATGAGTTCCGCCAGGGCCGCGGCGTCCGCCGGGAGCGCGGCCTGCCCCTCCCGCAGCAGCGCGACCGCCAGGGGCGGCAGGCCAGCCGCCTTGCGCAGGAAGGTGGACAGGGACTGCCCGCGCCGGGGCTGGGACAGTCGCTTTGCCAGGGCCTCGACGGGCAGGTCGGGGCGCAAATCGATCCGTAAGGGAGCGCGGCCGTCACGCAGGATCGCATCGCGCAAAGGGGCAGACAGGGCATAGATCGCACCGCCTTCGAGCCCGGCCGCCGTGACGACGGCCTCGCCCCGGACGCGCTGCCCCTCGAACGTGAGGGCGATCCGCTTCAGGGGTTCACCCTCGAACCGGCTGCGGATCGCCTCCGACCACTCCACCGTGAAACCCATATTGGCGGGCCGGAGGGGCGCCACCCTGACGCCTTGTGCCTGGAGAAGCGGGACCCACGCCCCGTCGGAGCCGAGGCGCGGCCAGCTTGCGCCGCCGAGGGCCAGGATGGCGGCGTCCGCCCGAACGGGTACGTGCGCACCGTCCGGTGTCGAGAAGACGAGCCGGCCCTCCGGGTCCCAGCCCTCCCAGCGATGGCGCAGGGCAAAGCGCACCCCGAGGCCGTCGAGCCGCGTGAGCCAGGCCCGCAGGAGCGGGGAGGCCTTGAAGGCCTTGGGAAAGACCCGCCCGCTCGACCCCACGAAGGTCTCCTGCCCCAGGCCGTGGCTCCAGGCCCGCAGGTCGTCGGGCGTGAAGGCCTCGATCAGGGGCCGCAGGACGGGCGCGGCCTCTGCATAGCGGGCGATGAACCGGGAAAAATCCTCGCTGTGGGTGAGGTTCAGCCCGCCGCGTCCGGCCATGAGGAGCTTGCGTCCGAGGGAGGGCATCCGGTCATAGACCGTCACGGCGACACCCGCGCGGCCCAGGATCTCGGCGGCCATCAGGCCGGCCGGGCCGCCGCCGATGACGGCGACATGAGGGGAGGAGGCGGGAGGGGACATGCGATGAGCTGACGCGGGCGGCATTCTGGACCCTCGGGCGGCGACGTGGCATGCAGCGCGAGCATCCGGTTGTGTTCACATGACCGGCGTGCTGGTGTTTTGCAAGAGGAGCGGCGACGAACGCCGCCAAAGAGATTTCTAAGGGGATAATTCCATGCGGGCTTTCGTCCTTTGCCTTCTGGGCGCCCTGGCGCTGGCCGGGTGCGCCACCGAGCCTCTGCGGACAAGTGACGTTCTCTCGAGCTCCACGAAGGACGCCGCCGCGGCCGCATCCCTGATCTCGGCCTACCGGGTCTCCAAGGGCCTGAGCCCGGTTGCGGTGGATCCGCGCCTCAACGAGGCGGCGGAATACCAGGCTCGCGCCGTGGCCTCCGCCGGCACCCTGAGCCACGGCAACTTCGCCGGCCGTATGAATCAGTTCGGCGTCCGCGGCTATTCGGCCGAGAACCTCTCGGCCGGTTCGTCCTCGGTCGAGGGCGCCATCAAGCGCTGGCAGGCCTCCGCCGGGCATAACGTGAATCTGCTCATGCCCCAGGCCCGGTATATCGGGCTCGCCCGGGCCGATTCGAACAGCCGCTACGGACGCTACTGGGCGCTCGTCCTCAGCCAATAAGGACCGGCACAAAGGACGGCGTTGCGCGTTAAGGCCTCGGTCCTTAACCTGCGTCTTTCATGACATATCCGCAAATTCTCGCCTTCGCCATCGTCGCCGGGATGATGGCCCTCTTCGTCTGGGGGCGCTTCCGCTACGATGTCGTGGCGGCCGCGTCCCTCCTGGTCGCCGTGCTGGTCGGGGTCGTTCCGGCCGACAAGGCGTTCACGGGGTTCAGCGACGACATCGTGATCATCGTCGCGAGCGCGCTTCTGGTGAGCGCGGCCGTCGCGAAGTCGGGCGTGCTCGAGGCGGGCCTGAACCGCATCGCGCCCTATCTGCGCACGACCCAGCTCCAGATCATCGTCCTCGTCGGGGTCGTGACGCTCCTGTCCTCCTTCGTGAAGAACATCGGCGCCCTGGCGATGATGATCCCCGTGGCGTTCCAGATCGCGCGGCGCACCGGCACGCCGCCTTCGAGCTTTCTCATGCCCATGGCCTTCGGGTCCCTGCTCGGAGGCATCGTGACGCTCGTCGGCACCTCGCCCAACATCATCGTGTCGCGGGTCAGGGAGGAGCTTCTCGGCCAGCCCTTCCAGATGTTCGACTTCACGCCCGTCGGCGCCGGTATCGCCCTGGCGGGCGTGGTCTTCCTCGCGTTCGGCTACAGGCTCCTGCCGAAGGGTCGAAAAGGAGCTGCCTCCCTGGACGAGGCGCTCAACATCAAGGACTACGTGACGGAGGCGCGTGTCCCGACCGATTCCGAAATCGTCGGGCTCACGGTGGCGGACCTGCGCCGGATGGCCAATGGGGACGTCAAGGTCGCGGCGATCATCCGCAACGAGACCCGCAGTTCGAGCCCCCTGCCGGACGCCACGATCCGGGACAACGACGTCCTCATCCTGGAGGGCGAATCGGACGCGCTGGAGAGCGTCGTGGCCCGGGCCGGCCTAAAGCTCAGCCACGAGCATCGCCGTCCCGAGACGGACGAGGCCTCCGACGAGATCGGCGTCATCGAGGCCATCGTCGGGCCCAACTCGGTGCTGATCGATCTCTCGGCGGAGCGCATCGCCCTCTACCAGCGCTTCCAGGTCAACCTTCTGGCCGTGAGCCGCAGTGGCGTCCGCTTCAAGGAGCGGCTGCGCGCCATCACCCTGCAGCCGGGCGACGTGCTCGTGCTCCAGGGCAATCTCAAGAAGCTGCCCGACACCCTCAAGGATCTGGGCTGCCTACCGCTGGCCGAGCGGGAGATCCGCTTAGGCAATGCGCGCCGGAGCCTCCTGCCGCTCGGGATCCTGGCGGGCGCGATGGCGCTCGTCGCCTTCGATATCCTTCCCGTCGCCGTCGCGTTCTTCGGCGCCGGCGTCCTGCTGGTCCTGTTCGGTTCCATCACGCTGCGGGAGGCCTACGAGACCATCGAATGGCCCATCATCGTGATGCTCGGGGCGCTGATTCCCGTCAGCGAGGCCATCCGCACGACAGGCGGGACGGACCTGATCGCCGCATGGCTCTCCGCCGCCGCCCACATGCTGCCGCCGACCGGTGCGCTCGTGCTCATCATGGTCGCGGCCATGGCCGTGACGCCATTCCTGAACAATGCCGCGACCGTGCTCGTCATGGCGCCCATCGCGGCGAGCTTCGCGAATCAGCTCGGCTTCAAGCCCGACGCGTTCCTGATGGCGGTCGCCATCGGAGCGGCCTGCGATTTCCTGACCCCCATCGGGCACCAGTGCAACACCCTGGTGATGGGGCCCGGTGGCTATCGCTTCGGCGATTACTGGCGCCTCGGCCTGCCGCTCTCGATCATCGTCATCGTGGTCGGCATTCCGCTCATCATGCTGGTCTGGCCCCTGCAATAGGGAACGCAGCCCGGGACCATCCGTTAGCGTCGGAGATGACGAGAGGAGGCTCCATGACACGAGGACCCGGTCCTTACGACCCGCAGCCGCAGACACCGGACCCGAACCCGATTCCCAACCCGGTCCCGCCCGGGCACACGCCGACCGAGGTGCCCGTCCGTGAACCGACGGAGATTCCCGCCACCGATCCGGACCGTCCGCCTATAGAGCCGGGTGTTCCCAATCCCGGCAGCCCGCCCAATCCCGGGCCTGTGGCCTGAACGACAAAAAGCCCGGCTTCGGCCGGGCTTTTACGAGATGCGGTAGCGGCGAAATTACTGAAGGGCGGCAGTCAGCAGCAGCGCCAGACCGGCCGCCGAGGAGGTCAGGGCCACGACCATGGACCAGCAATGCAGGCGATCGCGCTCCTCCTGGTTGACCAGGGTGCGAAGCCTGGCATCGGAACGCCCGAGGATGAAGCTGCGGTCCCGCGCCGGGGCGACGGCCGGCCGGGAGCGGACCGAATCGCCCGGGCCACGCTGCCGGACGGCGAGGCCGGAGGCCGGAAACGAACGGTCGGGGTAGGAATCCAGGCTCATGACATTCGCGGCGTTCGAGGAGCAGGTCATGGCCCACCCTCGCGCCGGAGGAATGAACGCGGAGTAAAGCCGCCCGCGAACCCACAATCGTCGTAAACCGTTTCTTTCCGGCCTGCGGCCGACGCAACGTTGTCGTGTGGCTCTTCTCGGTTCCTATAACGTTATGATAGGACGCTCCTGTTTCACACGGGGGCCTGCATGTCGCGATCGCTCATCCATGGACCGCTTCTGGTCCTGACCCTGGCCCTCTCGGCCTGCAACCAGACGGCAGGCTCGCAGGTCGCCAGCGCGGTGGCGGGCCTCGACCCGACCGGCATCGCAGGCTCGGCCGTCAGCTTCGCCGAGAGTGTCGCGCCGGAGGCCGAGGACAATGCGTCCTCGAGCATCCGGCTCAGCCAGTTCGCGGTGCGGCTCCAGGATGTGGCGGCGGGCCGGATGGAGCGCCCGAGCCTGACGAGCGCCCTGGACGGCCAGATGAATCAAGCCATGGCGACACAGAGCCTGGCACTCGCCTCCACGGTCGCCGGGGCCGCCGTGAGCGGCGCGATGTCCGGCGGCATTGGTCTTCTGGCGGCGGCGCCGAGCATTGCCATGCAGGCCGCCTCCGCAGGCGCGATGACGGCCCAGATGGCCGCCGCCCGCGAGCGGGCCCGGACCGCCATGGCGCAGGCGGAGGCCGAGCGGGAGGCCACGCGGATCGTCCCGCAGGCGGACCGTCCCGCCGAGGCGCAGGCCATCCTGAGCGTCATCGATGGTCCCGGTGGCCGCAGCGCCACCTGGCGCAACCCCGAAACCGGCGCGTCCGGCAAGGTGAGCGTCAAGGATCTGCCGAAAGGCGAGACCTCTACTGACCTCGTCTGCCGCCTCGTGAACCAGGAATGGAAGGGACAGGAGGGCACCCGGAAAGGCGCCATGGTTGCCTGCCAGCAGGACGGCGAGTGGTACGACCTGTCCTGATCATAGGAAACGGGTCGCGCCTCCGCCTCAGGCCGTGTCATCGAGGGCCTGCGCGAAAGGCAGGCGAGATGAATCCATTGCCCGTTCAAAAGACCATGGCGGCGTCGGACTGGGCGCTGCTGATCCTCCTGTCCATCGTCTGGGGCGGGTCGTTCCTGTTCGTCGGAATCGCCGTGAAGGAATTGCCGCCCCTCACGATCGTGGCGCTCCGCGTCGCCCTGGCGGCAATCGTCCTGAGACTCGTCCTCGCGGTCATGGGCATGAGCCTGCCCCGGGCGCGGCGCGTCTGGGCGGCTTTTCTCGTCATGGGGATCCTCAACAACGCCATCCCGTTCACGCTCATCGTCTGGGGGCAGAGCCATATCGCCAGCGGGCTCGCGTCCATCCTCAACGCCACGACGCCCCTCTTCACGGTCGTGGTCGCCCACGCCCTCACGGCCGACGAGCAGCTGACCGGCCAGCGCCTGGCAGGCGTCGTGGTCGGCTTTGCGGGCGTCGCCATCATGATCGGGGCGGCCGCCTTCAATGTCCGCGATGCCAGTGTCCCGGCGCAGGTTGCGGTCCTGGGCGCGGCCCTGTCCTATGCGTTTGCGGGCGTGTTCGGGCGCCGCTTCAAGGCTATGGGCCTAGCGCCCCTGCCGAGCGCGGCCGGGCAGGTGACGGCCTCGAGCCTCCTTCTCCTGCCCATGGCCCTCCTGGTGGACCGCCCCTGGACCCTGCCGGTGCCGAGTTCCGGTGCGCTCATGTCCGTGGCGGGGCTCGCCCTTTTGTCCACGGCCTTCGCGTATATCCTGTTCTTCCGTCTTCTCGCCCGGGCGGGCGCCACGAATGTGGGGCTCGTCACGTTCCTGATTCCGGTCAGTGCCATCCTGTTCGGCAGTCTGATCCTTGGGGAGCGGCTCGAACCCCGGCATTTCGCCGGAATGGGCCTCATCGGGGCCGGATTGATCCTCATCGACGGGCGGCTCCTGTCCGGTCTGCGCGGGGTGTGCGCTCCCCGCCCGTCCTCGTCCGCCTGAAGGGGCGGCCTGTTGAACCTGCATGGCAGCCACCCCATCTGCCGCATTAGGGACTTCACAGGGGACATGCTAAGGTCCGGCTGACTTTGGCGACCTTCGCCCGCCGGGCTGTCGGCTTCTTGCCGGACTGCCCGGCTGTTTCGAGTTCAACCGATGATGCGTCTTGTCTTGAGCCTGTCCGACGATCCGGCCGTCATGGCGGTGGAGCGGGCCATCGTGGAGTTTCGCAGCGGGCGCCCCGTAGTGATCGAGGGCGCTGGCGGAAACGTGCTCGCGCTCGCCATCGAGGATCTGGACGAGGCCATGGCAGAGCGCGTCGAGGCCGCAGCCGCCGGCCATGCGCATCTCGTCCTGCCGCCGGCGCGCCTGCGCAGGCTCGGGCTCGATCGCGATACGGCGGGGTCCGTGGCGCTTCCCTCCGTCGACCAGGCGCGGATCGAGAGGCTCGCCCTCAAGATCGACGGGCACATCGATGCGCCGGTTCGGGCCGCGAGCCCGGCCGATGAGGAAGCCCTCGAACTCGCCCGCCTGGCCCTCCTCCTGCCGGCCGTGATCGTGGTGCCCTTAGGTCCCGGGATCGAGGTCGATCCGCTGCTCGCCCGCGTAGCGGGCGCCGATATCCGCAACCACCGCCAGGCGAAGGCCGCCGATCTCAAGATCGTCAGCCGGGCTCCCGTGCCCCTTGAGGGCGCGCCCGCCAGCGAGTTCGTGGTGTTCCGCGGCGGCGAGGGCCTGCGCGACCAGGTGGCCGTCATCGTCGGCTCTCCCGACTTGTCCAAGCCCGTGACGGTGCGCCTGCACTCGGCCTGCCTGACGGGCGACCTGTTCGGCAGCCTCAAATGTGATTGCGGTGACCAGTTGCGGGAGACGGTCCGCTTCATGGCGCAGAACGAAGGCGGCATCCTGCTCTATCTCGACCAGGAGGGGCGGGGGAACGGGATCGCCAACAAAATCCGCGCCTACAGGCTTCAATCCCAGGGCTATGATACCTACGATGCGGACGAGGTCCTGGGCTTCGATGCCGACCAGCGCCGTTTCGCCTTCGCGGCCGTCATGCTGCAGAAGCTCGGGGTCTCGGCCGTGCGGGTGCTGACCAACAATCCCGAGAAAATCGCGGCCCTGAAGAAGGCCGGCCTCGACGTGGTCTCGGACCACCGTGTGCTCGGGCGTCCGACCGCCGAGAATGTCAGCTATCTGACCTCCAAGCGTGACCGCGCCGGACATTACATCGATATCGAGGGCCTCCTGGCCTCCTCCTGCAAGGACTGACGGGCGGCGTTCCGTCTTGTCCGAGCCGCACCTCGTCGGACAAGACTTTCTCCAACGTCCATCGGTCGCCGGAGCGCATGAGAACGCGCGGCGGCGGTGTACATCCTTTTGCGAATCGCATGTCACATCAAAGGAATAGAGTCGCTTCGAGAAGCTTTGCCATAAGACGTATAGTATACTATACGTGATTCTCCCCTCATGAGGAGAGCACGAGATGTTCCGCAAAATTCCATTCGCCATCCTGGCCCTTGCGGCTCTGCCGACGGCCGCTCAGGCCCACGGGATCTGGGTCGCGCAGCGCCACGGGGACCTCGCCGTGGTCTATGGCCATGGCGCCGGCGATGAGGCCTATGACCCTGGAAAGGTGAAGACCGTCATCTCCTACGCGGCCTCGGGCGAAAGGCGGGATGGGACCATCCACCAGCAGGCCAAGAACGCCCTCGTGACGCCTGCGGCCGATGCCGCATCCCTGATGGTGGTCTTCGACAATGGCATCTGGACGAAGGGGCCTGACGGCAAGTCGTCCAACAGGCCCAAGCGTGAGGTCCCTGGAGCCCAGTCGGCCAGCCATTCGATCAAGTTCAACACGACTATCCTGGCCAAGGGCGGCAGCCTGAAACCGGCGGGCCTCCCCCTGGAGATCGTGCCCCTGGTCGACCCGATGACGCTCAAGATCGGGGACGACCTGCCTGTGCAGGTCCTGTCGAACGGCAAGCCGCTGCCCGGCGTCGCGCTCTATGTCGACTACGTGAATGAAGGTCACGCGAAGAGCGAGAAGACCGACCGGGACGGCAAGGTGACGCTTTTCGTTCGGAACGACGGCCTCAACGTGATCGGCGTGTCGCACAGCGTCGACACACCCGAGAATCCGGATGCGGACAAGGCCAGCTATTTCGCAACGCTCTCGTTCGCCCTGCCGCACGCGGAGGACTGACCGCTCCGCCCGGCCCTGAGGGTCGCGGCTCTCTCGATCGCAAACAAAAGCGCCGCCGGTGTGAGCCGGCGGCGCGTGTCGTTCGGTTCTGCGGCGCGCTCAGCGGGCCGGCATGCCGGATTCGACGATCTTGGCCCACAGCGACACGCCGTAGGGCGCCGCCTCGTCGTCGAAATTGTAGGCCGGATGGTGCAATCCGGCGGTGTTGCCGTTGCCGACGAAGATGTAGGCGCCGGGGCGCTCGTTCAGCATGAAGGAGAAATCCTCCGAGCCCATCATCGGCTGGACGGCCGTATCCACGGCGCTCTCGCCGGCGACCTGCTTGGCCACATCGACCACGAAGGAGGTCTTCTCCGTATCGTTGACGGTCACCGGATAGCCGCGCCAGTAGGTCATGGTCGCCTTGGCGCCGAAGGCGGCGCAGACGCTGTCGACGAGGGCGCGGATGCGGCTCTCCGCAAGGTCCTGGACGGCCGGCGACAGGGTGCGCACCGTCCCGAGCAGCTCCGCCGTCTGCGGGATGACATTGAAGGTCTCGCCCGACTTGAAGGCGCAGACGGAGACGACCACCGATTCCAGCGGATCGACGTTGCGCGATGCGATCGATTGCAAGGCCGTCACCACGTGGCTCGCCACCAGGATCGTGTCGATGCCGTCATGGGGACGCGCCGCGTGGGCGCCCTTGCCCTCGATCGTGATGCTGAAGCGGTCGGCCGCGGCCATGATCGGGCCCGGGCGGATCGCGAAATGGCCGACCGGCAGCCCCGGCATGTTGTGCATGCCGTAGACCTCCTGGACGCCGAAGCGCTCCATGACGCCGTCCTTCACCATGGCGTCGCCGCCGCCGCCGCCTTCCTCCGCGGGCTGGAAGATCATGATCGCGGTCCCGTCGAAATTACGGGTCTCGGAGAGATACTTCGCGGCACCGAGCAGCATCGCCGTGTGGCCGTCATGCCCGCAAGCATGCATCTTGCCCGGGGTTCGGGACTTGTAGGGCAGGTCGGTCGCCTCCTCGATCGGCAGGGCGTCCATGTCGGCGCGCAGGCCGATCACCTTTCCGGAGGTATTGGTGCGGCCCTTGATGACGCCGACGACGCCGGTCTGGCCGATTCCCGTCACGACCTCGTCGCAGCCGAAGGCCTTGAGCTTGTCGGCGACGATCCCGGCCGTCCGGTGCACATCGAAGAGAAGCTCCGGATGTTCGTGAAAGTCCCTGCGCCACGTGGCGATTTCGTCGGCGAGATCGGCGATGCGGTTGATAATCGGCATGGAAGACCCTTGCTGAAAATGGGCAGGAGGCGAGCCAAGCAGAGGAAGGCCCGCTCCGTCAATCGCCAAGGGTGACCGAAACGCCGCCTTCCTTCAACGGGGACGGTGTAACACCGCCTTGGGGCGCTTGGTGCGAAACTGCCCGCGCTCGATGGCGACGAAGATGAGCACCACGAGCACGAGCGCCGTGAGCCACCAGATCTGGGCAGTGCCGATTCCGAAACACCCGAACGCATAGGCGGTCGCGAAGGCCGCCATGATTCCCGGCGTCAGGATCGGACGCTGCTCGGCGGATTTCATGACGGCGGCGTAGAGGAGGACGGCGCCCGCCGCCGCGCCGACGAGGCCGAGCTCGTACCAGATCTCGAAAAGCACCGTATAGGGCGCGTTCACGGGCAGGAGGCCGAAGAAGCGGCCGCGCAGGGCGGTCTCGAGGCCGTGTCCTGTCACCAGGCGGAGAGGCTCGCCCAGCACCACCTGGCGCCATACGTCGAGGCTGGCGGTCAGGGGCGAGCCCGCTCCCGTGGCCGCGACCGCCAGGGGCTTCAGGACGAAGGGCAGGAGCGGCGCGAAGAGAAGCAGCCCGGCCATGACCAGAGCGATCAGACGGGTTCCGCCTCGTGGGCTGACGGCCGTGACGGCGAAACCCACCGCACCCGCCGCGAGGCACTGGAGCGTGAGGGGCTCCTCCGCCACGAGCGCCTCGAGGGCGACGAGGACGGCGAGGAGCAGGGCTTCGAGACTCCGCCCGCGGGAATGGAGCCAGGTGACCGCCGGCCAGACGAGCAGCGCCAGGACGATCATGCCGCGCTCCAGGCTCTGCCCGTCCGGGTCGAGGCCGAAATCCCCCTGGAAGGCGATCAGCATGCCCAGAAGCGCCGAGAGGCCGACGCCCACGGGCAGGATGTAGAGATTGGCCGAGCGCATCCGGTCCGGCAGCGCCAGGTAGCCGGCAAGCCCGAGCAGGGCCATGCCGACGATGTTGAACAGGCGCTCGGAGGCTTCCTCGATAAAGGGCGTCCAGATCAGGGACAGGGCCGTCCACAAAAGGAGGATGATGCCGGCGATGCCGGCCGGAGCCGTCAGCACCGACAGGAACCTGTCGCGGGTCCCTCGCGTGCCGCCGTCGATGACGGCCGCAAGGACCAGCAGGATGACGGCCATGGGCGCAAGGACCACCACGGCGCGCCGGGTCAGGAGGGCGGCGACCGGAATGGCGAAGAACAGAAGCGCAAACCCGACGCGGCGCAGCATAGCGGCGGCATCGGTGGACGGATCGGCCGTAAAGGTAGGCGAACGGGCCATGTCGGGCTCGGCAATCGGAGGTTGAGTTCTCTTTACCGCCGAGCCTAATGGAGCCTCCGGCCGAAAGCTGTAGGTGCCGTGCAACACCTGCGCGGGCTTTCTCGTCCGAGTGCCTTACCCAAGGTCATTATCGGGGTGGAGCTGCCGGGTCAGCCCTTTTGCCCGCGGATGAAGTTGATGATGCCCGAGAAATCATCACCCTCGTGGCCTGCGCTGTTGAACAGGGCGTAGAGCTGGGCGGCCTCGGCCCCGAGGGGCGTCGTGGCGCCGGACGCCAGGGCCGCTTCCTGAGCGAGTTTCAGATCCTTGAGCATCAGCGCCGCCGCGAAGCCCGGCTTGTAGCCGTTATTAGCCGGGGAGGCCGGAACCGGGCCCGGCACGGGGCAATAGGTGGTGAGCGACCAACACTGCCCGGACGAGGTCGAGGCCACGTCGAACAAAGCCTGATGCGAGAGCCCGAGCCTTTCGGCCAGCACGAAGGCCTCCGCCACGCCGATCATCGAGATGCCGAGGATCATGTTGTTGCAGATCTTCGCGGCCTGACCCGCGCCCGCCTCGCCGCAATGGACGACCTTCCTGCCCATCTGAGTCAGGATCGGCTCTGCCCGGGCAAAAGCCTCGGCCGTGCCGCCCGCCATGAAGGTGAGCGTCGCACCCTTCGCGCCGCCGACGCCGCCCGAAACCGGAGCGTCGAGGGAGGGCAGACCCTTCTCCTGGGCCAGAGCATGGGCCTTGCGGGCGCTGTCCACGTCGATGGTCGAGCAATCGATCACGAGCGCGCCCGGCTTCACGGCCGGCAGAATGTCGGACCAGACCGAGAGCACGTGCTTTCCGGCGGGCAGCATGGTGATGACGATGGCGGCCTCCCGCACGCTCTCCTGTGCCGAGCCCGCAACCGCGATGCCGTCGGCCCGCGCCTGATCGCAGGAGGCGGGCACGAGGTCAAAGCCGGTGACATTGTGTCCGGCCTTGACGAGATTGGCGGCCATCGGGCCGCCCATGTTGCCGAGGCCGATGAAGGCGATGTCGGTCAATGGTCTCTCCTAACGGTTGCCGCGCCCGACGAGATCCCGCGCCACGATGAGCCGCATGATCTCGTTGGTGCCCTCCAGGATCTGGTGAACGCGCAGGTCGCGCACGATCTTCTCGATGCCGTAATCGGCCAGGTAGCCGTAGCCGCCGTGGATCTGCAGCGCCTCGTTCGCCACCTCGAAGCCCGTATCGGTGGCGAGGCGCTTGGCCATGGCGCACAGCTTCGTGGCATCGAGCGTCTTCGCATCGAGGGCAGAGGCGGCGCGCCAGAGGAAGGTGCGCGCGGCTTCGAGCTCGGTCGCCATGTCGGCGAGCTTGAACTGGAGCGCCTGCAGCTCGGCGATGCGCTTGCCGAAGGCCTTGCGGTCGTTCGCGTAAGACAGCGCCTTGTCGAGCGCTGCCTGCGCGCCGCCCAGCGAACAGGCGCCGATGTTGAGGCGCCCGCCGTCGAGGCCCGACATGGCGATCTTGAAGCCCATCCCCTCGTCCGAGAGCCGGTTGGCGACGGGCACACGCACGTCCTCGAAGATCACGGCGGCGGTGGGCTGGGCGTTCCAGCCCATCTTCCGCTCCTGGGCCCCGAAGGAGACGCCGGGCATGTCCTTCTCGATCACGAGGGTCGAGATGCCGGACGGGCCTTCCGCGCCGGTGCGCACCATGGTGACGTAGATGTCCGACACGCCTGCGCCTGAGATGAACTGCTTGACGCCGTTGACCACGTAATGGTCACCGTCTCGCACCGCCTTCGTCTTGAGGGCCGCCGCGTCCGAGCCGGAGCCCGGCTCGGTCAGGCAGTAGCTGGCGACCAGATCCATGGTCGCCAGACGCGGGATGTACCGCTGGCGCTGCTCCTCTGAGCCGTAGCGGTCGATCATCCAGGTGGCCATGTTGTGGATCGACAGATAGGCCGAGATGGCCGGGCAGCCGGTGGCGAGCGCCTCGAAGATCAGCGCCGCATCGAGCCGCGTCATGCCGGACCCGCCCACATCGTCGCGGGTATAGATCGCCGCCATGCCGAGGGCGGCCGCCTCGCGCATCACGTCGACAGGAAAATGCTTCTTCTCGTCCCATTCGAGGGCATGGGGCGCAAGCTTCTCGGCCGCGAAGTCAAGGGCCATGTCGCGGACGGCGATCTGATCGTCTGTGAGAGAGAACTGGGTCATGGCGCAATCGTCATACCAAGTGGCGTCCGGGCAAGCATGACTTTCGATCTAGGGCACGCAAATCTGCCACCAAGAGCCAATTTACAGTGTGCGGACGGGAAGGCTTTCAAGCACGGTCGTGAGGAAGGGCCGGAAGGCTGAGGCCGGTCAAGAAAAAACCGCCGCTCCCAGGGTGAGAGCGGCGGCCAGGGCCTTTTGACGGAAGGCTTTCAAGCCATCCTCATTTCATCGTCGGCATGGCGAATTCCGCGCCTTCCTTGATGCCGGACGGCCAGCGGGACGTGACCGTCTTGGTCTTGGTGTAGAAGCGGATCGCGTCCGGGCCATATTGGTTGAGGTCGCCGAAGCCGGAGGCCTTCCAGCCGCCGAAGGTGTAGTAGGCGAGCGGCACCGGAATCGGCACGTTGATGCCGACCATGCCGACATTCACGCGTGAGGCGAAGTCGCGGGCGGCATCGCCGTCGCGGGTGTAGATTGCAACGCCGTTGCCGTATTCGTGCTCGCTCGGAAGACGAAGCGCCTCGTCATAATCCTTGGCGCGGACCACCGAGAGCACGGGCCCGAAGATCTCCTCCTTATAGATGCGCATGTCGGGGCGCACCTCGTCGAAGAGGCAGCCGCCCATGTAGAAGCCATTCTCGTAGCCCTGCATCTTGAAGTCGCGGCCGTCCACTACGAGCTTCGCGCCTTCCTTCACGCCGAGATCGATGTAGGAGCGTACCTTTTCCATGTGGGCCTTCGTCACGAGCGGGCCGAAATCGGCACTCAGATCGTTCGAGGGCCCGACTTTCAGGCTTTCCACACGTGGGATCAGCTTGTCGAGCAGTGCATCGGCGGTCGCCTTGCCGACTGGAACGGCGACGGAAATCGCCATGCAGCGCTCGCCCGCCGAGCCGTAGCCGGCGCCGATGAGCGCATCAGCCGCTTGGTCGAGGTCAGCATCGGGCATGATGATCATGTGGTTCTTCGCGCCGCCGAAGCACTGAGCGCGCTTCCCGTTCGCGGCCGCGCGGGCATAGACGTATTCGGCGATGGCCGAGGAGCCGACGAAGCCGACCGCCTTGATGTCCGGATCGTCCAGGATGCCGTCGACTGCTTCCTTGTCGCCGTTGACCACGTTGAGGATGCCGGCCGGAAGGCCCGCCTCGATCATCAGTTCGGCGAGGCGCATGGGCACGCCCGGATCGCGCTCTGACGGCTTGAGGATGAAGGCGTTGCCGCAGGCGATCGCGGGAGCGAACTTCCACATCGGGATCATGGCCGGGAAGTTGAACGGCGTGATGCCGGCCACCACGCCCAACGGCTGGCGGATCGAATACATGTCGATGCCGGGGCCGGCACCTTCCGTGAACTCGCCCTTCATCAGATGCGGGGCGCCACAGGTGAATTCCACCACGTCGACGCCGCGCTGGATGTCGCCTTTGGCATCGGGAATGGTCTTGCCGTGCTCGCGGGCGAGCAGCTCGGCGAGGGAATCGGTCTCCTTGGCGATCAGCTCCAGGAAGCGCATGAGCACGCGGGCGCGGCGCTGCGGGTTGGTGGCGGCCCAGGCCGGCTGGGCGGCCTTGGCGTTCTCGATCGCCTGGCGCAGCTCATCGCGGGACGCGAGGGCGACCTTGGCGATGACTTCGCCCGTCATGGGCTGGAAAACATCCGCCGTGCGGCCGGACTTGCCGGGAACGTGCTTGCCGCCGATGAAATGTCCGATCTCGCGCATGGCGTTTATCCTCCTTGAAAAATTCTGGGTGCTGCTTCTCTACCATTGTCAAAATCGCACGACTATGGGCGATAATGAAGTTGCGTTGTGCGAGAATGCCAATATGGGACCGATACCGGAATGAGCGCCTTCGATTGGGACGATCTCCGTTTCTTCCTGGCCGTCGCGCGGGCCGGCCGGCTCACGGCGGCCTCGCGCCAGCTCGAGGCGGACCATACCACGGTTTCGCGCCGCATCGGCGCTCTCGAAGGAGCGCTCAAGGCCAAGCTGTTCGAGCGCAGCCCCCAGGGCTATGCCCTGACCGAACAGGGGGAGCGGCTGCTCGCCAAGGCCGAGAGCATGGAAAGCCAGGCGCTTGCCGTGGCGAGCGAGATCGGCGGCTCCGACTTCGCCCTCTCGGGCACGGTCAGGATCGGGGCGCCGGACGGGCTCGGCACCTATTTCCTGGCGCCGGAGCTCGGCCGGCTCGCGGAGCGGCATCCCGATCTCACCCTCCAGCTCGTGGCCCTGCCGCGCACCTTCTCCCTGTCGAAGCGGGAGGCGGACATCGCCATCACGCTGGAGCGGCCGACGGAGGGGCGCCTGGTCTCGCGCAAGCTCACGGATTACCGGCTGAGCCTCTACGCCTCCGAGGATTATCTGCGCCGTCACGGGCCGATCGCGGAGCAGGCCGATCTCGCGGGCCGGACCCTCGTCACCTACGTGCCGGACCTCCTCTACAGCCCGCTCCTCGACTATTTCTCGGGGCTCGAAAAGGTCACGGCCCGCCGGTTCGAATGCGCCAGCGTCGTGGCCCAGATGGAGGCGGTGCGGGCCGGGGCGGGCATCGGGATCCTGCACGATTATGCCGTGGGGCGGTTTCCCGAGCTTCGCCGGATCCTGCCGGACATCGCCTATTCGCGCACCTACTGGCTCGTGACCCACGCGGAGGTGCGCAGCCTCCGGCGGGTCGAGGAGGTTCACGATTTCATTCTCGATCGGGTGAGGGCGAACCGCGGCCTTTTTGAAGGCCTTCCCGGGCTTCACGCAGCCCGTGAGACGGTCTAAGGCTGGTTTCAAAGAACCATGGAGCCCCCAATGCCCTCCAAGCTTGACCAATTGCGCGCCATGACGGTCGTCGTCGCCGATACGGGCGATCTCGACGCGGTGCGCCGCCTGAAACCTCAGGATTGCACCACCAATCCGACCCTCCTCCTCAAGGCCGTCGAGAATCCGGCCTATGCGTCCATCGTCGAGGAGGCCCTGAACTGGGGACGCTCCCAGGCCGGCTCCCGCGAGGGCGTCGTCGCGGCCATCTGCGACCGCCTCGCGGTCGCGTTCGGGGCGGAACTCGCCGGCATCGTGCCGGGGCGGGTCTCGACCGAGGTCGATGCGGACCTGTCCTTCGACACGGCCGCGACCGTCGAGAAGGCCCGCGCGATCATCAAGGCCTATGAGGCGCGCGGGGTCGGCCGCGAGCGCATTCTGATCAAGATCGCGTCCACTTGGGAGGGCATCCGCGCCGCCGAGATCCTCCAGAAGGAGGGCATCGACTGCAACCTCACCCTCCTGTTCAGCCAGGTCCAGGCGCAGGCCTGCGCCGAGGCGGGCGTGTTCCTCATCTCGCCCTTCGTCGGGCGCATCCTCGACTGGCACGTGAAGGCGGGCGGCGGGCCCTATACGGGCGAGACCGATCCGGGCGTGCTCTCCGTGCGCCGCATCTACGAATCCTACAAGGCGCAGGGCATCAAGACCGTCGTGATGGGCGCCTCCTTCCGCAATATCGGCGAGATCGAGGCGCTGGCCGGCTGCGACCGGCTCACCATCTCGCCCGCGCTCCTCGACGAGCTGGCGAAGGCCGAGGGCGACCTGCCGCGCAGGCTCTCGCCCGAGGGCGTCGCCAAGGCCGCGCCGTCGCAGCGCCTCGACGAGAAGAGCTTCCGCTTCGCCCTCAACGAGGACGCGATGGCGACCGAGAAGCTCTCCGAGGGCATCCGCTCCTTCGTGAAGGACCTGCGCTCCCTGCGCACGCTCGTGGCGAAGCACCTGGAAGAAGCGAAGGCGGCCTAACCGTCATGGCAAAGGCGCTCGTCATCATCGACGTGCAGGCCGGTATCCTGGCCGTGCCGGGCGCCAAGCGTCCGGCCGTCCTGCGGCGCTTCGACGAGGTGCGCGCCCGCATCGCCGGCCTCGTCGACGAGGCGCGGCGCCATGGCGTACCGGTCATCTTCGTCCAGCACGACGGCCCCGCAGGGCACCGGCTCGAAACCGGTACGCCCGGCTGGGAGATCTGCGATGACCTTCATCGTGCGCCGGAGGACGATGTCGTTCGGAAGACTGCCTGCGATTCCTTCTACGCGACGGAGCTCGAGGCCGTTCTTTCGCGGCACGGCGTCGATCACCTGGTGGTCGCCGGCCTGATGACGCCGTATTGCATCGACACGACCTGCCGGCGGGCCGTGAGCCTGGGCTACGATGTGACTCTGGTGGCGGACGGCCACACGACGGCGGATTCCGAGATGTTCACCGTCGAGCAGATCGTGGCGCACCACAATGCCCTGCTCGACGGCTTCGATGCCGGATCGGCTGCCGTCGCGGTGGTTCCGGCAAGCGAGATCCGGTTCGGGGCGAACAGGGAGGCCGCCTAAGGCCTCCCTTTCTCTTGGTATCAGCGGTTGTCGGGGCGGCTTCTTACGGCCGCCAGCCCCTGCCGCGTGATGCGATAGGGGCCTCCGTTCGAGGACGCGATCAGGCCCTTGCTGCGCAGGGTCCTGAAAAGCTCCAGCGTACAGAGCGAGAGAAGCCACCCTTCGCGGGTGAGGCATTCGATTTCGGAGAGGCGGCCGTTTTCGTCCTTGTAGTGACGGATGACGCCGCCCTGAGCGAGCGCGTGGAGCACGCGCTGTCCATTGCGTGAAACGTTCACGGGAAAACCTGGAAGTTTTTGGGATTGTCAGAGAATACGCGCGCATGCGCGTTCGGCTTGGAGAAAGCCGTCGCCCGCCTGTCCTGAGGCGGGCCTTACCGGGACTCGGTTTCTCTGCGCATAAAAACTCCAGGCGAAATGCCGACCCTCTTATAGGGGCCGTCCCGCCGGATCGTCAATGCCGTGCCAAACGTCCGACGTCTTCGCGGGGCAAGGCCGCCGCGACGACAGATCGGTCATGGAGTGGACGCTCTCAGGCCCGGCTCGCCAGCGCCTTCTCGCGGATCTGCGAGAGCGACAGGGAGGGCGTGATCGCCTCCGGATCCAGGATGCAGTGCAGGATGGCGGGCTTGCTGGACGTCAGGGCCCGTTCCAGGGCGGGCCCGAACTCCTCGGTCGTCTCCACCCGCTCGCCGTAACCGCCGAACGCCTTGGCATAGGCCGCGAAATCCGGGTTCTTCAGCATCGTGGCCGAGACGCGGCCGGGATATTCGCGCTCCTGGTGCATGCGGATCGTGCCGTACATGCCGTTGTCGAGGAGCACGACCAGGATCGGCAGGTCGTATTGCACGGCGGTCGCGAATTCCTGGCCGTTCATGAGGAAGTCGCCGTCGCCCGCGAAGACCACGACGGGGCTGTTCGGCTGGATCCGCTTGGCGCCGACGGCAGCGGGCACGCCGTAGCCCATGGAGCCGGAGGTCGGCGCGAGCTGAGTGCCGTAATGGCGGAAGGGCCAGAAGCGGTGGATCCAGGTGGCGAAGTTGCCGGCGCCGTTGCAGAAGATCGTGTCGGCCGGCAGCGCCTCGCGCAGATGGGCCATCACCTCGCCCATCTGCAGGTTGCCCGGGTGGCGGATCTTCGAGGGATCGCTCCAGGACAGGTAGCTCGCATGAAGGGTCTCGGTGCCCTCGCTCCAGCGAGCCGAGGCGGGCGCCTTCAGGGCCTTCAGCGCGGACACGAAGGCGGTGGGCGAAGCGTTAATCGCCAGAGACGGGCTGTAGACGCGCCCGAGCTCGCTCGGGTCCGGATGGACATGGACGAGCTTCTGCTTCGGCGCTGGAATGTCGAGCAGGGTGTAGGACTGGCTCGGGATCTCGGACAGGCGTCCGCCCACGAGCAGGATCAGGTCGGCGTCCCGGATACGCTCCACGAGCTTCGGATTGACGCCGAGGCCGAGATCGCCCGCATAGGATGGATGGTCGGCCGAAAAGAGCATCTGACGGCGGAACGTGCAGGCGACCGGCAATTTGAAATCGGCCGCGAAGCGCGCAAAGTCCTCTGTCGCCTCCTTCGACCAGCGGCTGCCGCCCAGGAGAACGATAGGGCGCTCGGCGCCCTGCAGGAGCTCCTGCAGGCGGGCCATCTGGTCAGGGGCGGGGCTGCTCTCGACGACCGCATAGCGCGGCGCGTCCGCAACCGCCGCGACCTCTGTGAGCACGTCCTCGGGCAGCGCGATCACGACCGGGCCGGGACGGCCCGAGGTGGCCACATGAAAGGCGCGGGAGACGATCTCGGGGAAGCGGGCCGGGTCGTCGACTTCCGTAGCCCATTTGACCATGGCCCCGAAGGCGGCGCGGTAATCGAGTTCCTGGAAGGCCTCGCGCTCGCGCATGCCGCGCTCGATCTGGCCGACGAACAGGATCATCGGCGTCGAATCCTGCTTGGCGATGTGCAGGCCGGGGGAGGCGTTGGTGGCGCCGGGGCCGCGGGTCACGAAGCAGATGCCGGGGCGTCCGGTCAGCTTTCCATAGGCCTCGGCCATCATGGCGGCGCCGCCTTCCTGGCGGCAGACCGTGACGTTGATGTCCGCATCGTGCAGCGCATCGAGAGCCGCGAGATAGCTCTCCCCCGGTACGCAGAAGATGTGATCGACCCCATGGACGAGGAGTTGATCGACAAGGATCTGGCCGCCGGTGCGGGAGGGCGCTGTCATGGGAGGCTCTTGAATGGCGAGAGGGACGAAGGGGGCGAAACGGAAAAGGCCGAGGGCGCGTTTTGGCGCCCTCGGCCGGAGTCATGGACGCTTATGCGTCGACGTCGAACTTCACGCCCTGGGCGAGCGGAAGGGTCTTGCCGTAATTGATCGTGTTGGTAGCGCGGCGCATATAGGCCTTCCAGGCGTCGGAGCCGGCCTCGCGGCCCCCGCCCGTCTCCTTCTCGCCGCCGAACGCGCCGCCGATCTCAGCACCCGAGGGGCCGATATTCACGTTGGCGATGCCGCAATCGGAGCCCGCCACCGAGATGAAGGTCTCGGCCTCGCGCATGTCGAGGGTGAAGATCGAGGAGGACAGGCCAGCGCCGACCGCGTTGTGCTGCTCGAGCACCGCGTCGAAGTCGGAATAGCGCATCACGTAGAGGATCGGCGCGAAGGTCTCCCGCAGCACGGGGCCCTTCTGCTCCGGCATCTCGACGAGGGCCGGCCTGGCGTAGAAGCCGTCGGCGCATTCGCCTTCCGTGTAGCGGCCGCCGCCATGCACGGTGCCGCCCGCCGCGCGGGCCTCATCGAGGGCGCGCTCCATGCCGTCGAACGCCGCCTTGTCGATCAGCGGCCCCACGAGGACGCCCTCGGCGCGCGGGTCGCCGATCTTGACGCCGGAATAGACCTTGACCAGGCGCGGGACGAGCTGGTCGTACACGCTCTCGTGCACGAAGAGGCGGCGCAGGGTGGTGCAACGCTGGCCCGCCGTGCCCATGGCCGCGAACGCGATGCCGCGCAGAGCCAGGTCGAGATCGGCGGAAGGCGTCACGATGGCAGCGTTGTTGCCGCCGAGCTCCAGGATGGCCCGCGCGAAGCGCTCCGCGAGCTTCGGGCCCACCTGCCGGCCCATGGCGGTCGAGCCGGTGGCGGAGAGAACCGGAACGCGGTGATCCTCGACGAGAATCTCGCCGATCTCGCGGCCGCCGAGGAGGACTTCCAGGAGACCCTCCGGCACGCCGCCGAAGCGCTTGGCCGCGCGCTCGACGATGGCCTGGGTGGCGAGCGCCGTAAGAAGCGTCTTCTCGGAGGGCTTCCATACGACGGAATCGCCGCACACGAAGGCCAGCGCCGCGTTCCAGGACCAGACGGCTACCGGGAAGTTGAAGGCCGAGATGACGCCGCACACGCCGAGCGGGTGCCAGGTTTCCATCATCCGGTGATCGGCGCGCTCGGTCGCGATGGTAAGGCCATAGAGCTGGCGCGAGAGGCCGACCGCGAAGTCGCAGATGTCGATCATCTCCTGCACTTCGCCGAGGCCCTCGGACGTGACCTTGCCGGCCTCGAGGGTCACGAGGCGGCCGAGGTCGTCCTTGGCGGCGCGCAGCTCCTCGCCGATCAGGCGCACGAACTCGCCGCGCTTCGGAGCAGGGATCCGGCGCCAGGCCTTGAAGGCCGCATCGGCCCGGCCGATGGCGGCCTTGGCCTCGTCGGGGGTGGTCTCGCGCACATGGACGATGGTCTCGCCCGTGATGGGCGAGGCGGCCGGGCGGCCCGAGGGCGCAAAGAGGCTGTCCGGAACGCCCAGGCGCTTCAGGATGGCACGGGCCTCCTCGGCGACAGGAGCCGGGGCGGCCGGAACGGACTTGAGGACGGCTTGGTCTCGCGCAGACATCGTCAATCTCCCATGGGGACGGGGGTTGGGGCCCAAAACGGGGCCCGGCACCGTCGCGTGTCGTCGAAAAAGAGCGACGGCGGCCCTTGTGCCACCGTCTTAGAACATGATCGGGCCGGGTGGGAACCGCTTTTCCCGAATAGGTTCATGCCATTTCGGAAAGAAACCCGGCATCATCCCGCCCATATCCGGGCAGGATGATGATGTCATTCGATCATCAAGCGACCGCGTCGAGACGCTTTTTGCCGCAGGAATGATCCTCGACCGCATCGAGGCGCTCGCCCGCATAGACCCGGCCGAAGCGGTTGGCCAGGAACGTGTCGAGGTCCACTTCCTCCTGCCGGCGGAAGCCCTGCGGCGCGATCTTCCCGGACACCAGGAGGTCCAGCATGGTGCAGATGCCGGCCGCGGTGGTGACCTGGATCGCCGTGCGCTGCCGGCCCGCGATCGTCTGGCCGTAGATGCTCCGGGCATAGGTCTCCTGCACGTGGCGTCCGCCGCGCTCGCCTGTCACGGTGACGAACACGATGACCATGTCCTGCATAGTGGAGGGCACGGCCTGCTCGAGGATGTCCTTCAGGACCTCCCGGCGGTTGCGCAGCTGGAGGTCGTTCAGGAGGACGCGCATCAGGGCGCAATGGCCCGGATAGCGGATGGTCTTGTAGTTGAGGGTCCGGACCTTGCCGCCGAGGGTCTCGCACAGGGTGCCGAGGCCGCCCGAGGTGTTGAAGGCCTCATAGCGCGTCCCGTCGAGGGAGAATTCCTCGAGCTCCTCCATGGCCGGGACTTCCCGGAGTTGGCCGTCGACCACCGCCTCGCAGCGCTCGATATACTCGTTGATGACGCCGTCCGTGCTCCAGGTCAGGTTGTACGAGAGGGCGTTCGAGGGATATTGCGGTAGGGCGCCGACCCGCAGGCGCACCGTGTCGAGCTTGTCGAAGCGGCTTGCGATGTCGTGGGCCACAATGGAGATGAAGCCCGGCGCCAGGCCGCATTGCGGAATGAAGGCCGTGGTGGCGCCTTCCGCCAGCTCCTTTACCATGCGCGTGGTGGCCACGTCCTCGGTGAGGTCGAAATAATTGACGCCCGCCAGGCGCGCCGCCTGGGCCACGTGGCCGGTCAGGTGGTAGGGCGCGGCGCTGAGCACGGCGTAGTGGCCCTTCAGGGCCGCCTGGAGCGCGACCGCGTCGTTGAAGTCGAGCTGGATCGTCTTGACGCCGTCCCGCGCAACCGCCGCGAGGGCGGCCGCGGACGCATCCGCGACCGTGACGGCGTAATCGCCCGTCTCGTACAGCATGTCGGCGATGGTGGAACCGATTTTGCCGGCACCGATGACGAGAATGGAATGCATGGACATGACCTCCGGAAATGGAAGAGCAGAAGAAGGCATGTGACTGCAGAATGCCATAGACAGGTCGACCAAAAGCCGACTAGTTTACGGCATAACGCCGTAGCGATTGGACAGAATGCCCCTCGATGCCACCGACCGTGCCTTGATCGCCCTCCTGCGCGAGAACGCGCGGATCGGCCATGCGGAGGCGGCCCGGCGCCTCGCCCTGTCCCGCACCACCGTCCAGGCGCGGGTGGAGAGCCTGGAGCGACGCGGCATCATCGTCGGCTACACGGTCCGCCTGGCCGAGGAGGTGAGCCGCCGCATGGTGCGGGCTCATGTCACCATCGTGGTCGCCCCCAAGGCCTCCGCGAGCGTCGTCGCGGCTTTGCAACGCATGCAGGAATTGCGCGCGCTGCATTCTGTCGCCGGTGTCTTCGACCTCCTGGCGGTGGTAGAGGCTGAGGACGTTCCCTCTCTCGACACCGCCATCGACCGGATCGGCGCGATCGAGGGCGTGGAGCGCACGCAATCCTCCATCATCCTCTCAACGAAATTCGAACGATGACCTCACCCACCGAAAGCATTGCCGATGTCGTGATCGTCGGAGGCGCCGTGATGGGCTCCTCCACTGCCTTCCATCTGCTCTCCGATCCGGGCTTCAAGGGGCGCGTCGTCGTCATCGAGAAGGATGCGACCTACCGGCTTTCGGCCTCGGCCCTCTCGGCCGCCTCCATCCGCCAGCAATATTCGAGCGCGGTGAACATCCGCATCTCGCTTTACGGGATCCAGTTCCTGCGCAGCATCGGGGAGCGTCTCGCGGTCGACGGCGAGCGGCCCGAGATCGAATTGCGCGAGGGCGGCTATCTCTATTGCGCGTCGCCGGCCGGCGCCTCGATCCTCCAGGAAAACCATGCCCTGCAGGCCGCGGAAGGCGCCGATATCCTGCTCATGGATCCGGCGGCCCTGAGCGCCCGCTTTCCCTGGCTCAACGTGGAGGATCTCGCCCTCGGCACCTGGGGCCGCACGGGAGAGGGCTGGTTCGACGGGTGGGGGCTCCTCCAGGCCTTCCGCAAGAAGGCCCGCTCCCTCGGGGCCGAGTACGTCAAGGGAGAGGTGGTCGCGGTGGAGCGGGAAGGGCGCCGCGTCGTCGCCGTCCGCCTCGCCGATGGCACGCGCATCGCCTGCGGGGCCCTGATCAACTGCGCCGGCTCGGGCGGCCGGGCGGTCGCCGAGAAGGCCGGGGTAAACATCCCTGTCCAGGCCAAGCGCCGCTACGTCTTCACGTTCACCTGCCGGGACAAGGTGGAGAACTGCCCGCTCCTGATCGACACGTCCGGTGCCTATGTGCGCCCGGAGGGCGACGGCTTCATCTGCGGTGCCTCGCCGGAGGCGGATCTCGACCCCGACTGGCACGACGATGATCCAGCCAGCCAGGAGATCGACTTCTCGTTCTTCGAGGAGTTCATCTGGCCGGCCCTGGCTCATCGCGTCCGGGCCTTCGAGGCCATCCGGCCCGGCCGTGCCTGGGCAGGCCCCTACGACATGTCGCTCCTCGACCACAACGCGATCATCGGCCGGGCCGGCGACATGGAGAATTTCTATCTCTGCAACGGCTTCTCGGGGCACGGCCTGCAGCAGGCGCCGGCTGTCGGGCGCGGGCTGGCGGAGCTGATCGTCCATGGCGGATACCGGACGCTCGACCTCTCCGAACTCGGCTACGAGCGCGTCCTGGCCAACCGCCCCCTCCTGGAGCGCAACGTCATCTGACGGAACCAGGCTGCCGGAGGGCGGGGTTCACTCGCCCTCGTAGCTCCTCACCCGGCCCCGGCGGGCCATATCAAGACGAAGGCGGCCCTGCCCGCCTGGTGCGGCAGCGGCGCTGCGGAGCGCATTGACGCCGGGGCGCTCCTCCCGGTTGCGGGCGCTCTCGGTCGGGAGGGCGCTGTCGCGCCGCCCCGCATCGTCCGTCCTCAGGTCGGAGGTTCCGAGGTCGCCTCCGCCGACCATGGCGCCCATACCCGGCAGGGCGCCCGTATTGGTCAGGCCCTCGGCCGCGCCGCCCGTCAGCCCCGCGCCGAGCGGGGCGCCGGGATCGACCGCGCCCCGCTCGGCGCGGTCTCCGTCCTCCAGTTCGACGGGCTCGAACATCTCGAGGACGCGGATGGTCTCGTCCCGATCCTGCCCGCTCGCCTGGACGGCCACGAGGGTCCGGCCGCGCTGCAGCGCCCGCGCGAAGGCATGCAGATCTTCCTCCGGCAGGAAAAGTTCCCGCAATTCGCGGATCGCATCCTCTCCGGCCGAGAGCGTCCGGAAGCCGGAGATCGACGAGACGGTCCGGCCTTCAGGGATGCCCGCGACGGAAATCCGGGAGGCGGCCACTCCCGTCTCCATCAGCGCCTCCAGGGCCCGCTGGGCCTGGCCGGCATTCTCGAACAGGGCAGTCACCAGATGCGGCATGGGGAAGTCTTCCGTTGGGACAATGGCTGTCCAACGAATACCGGCCCTGGCCGTTCCGTTGCGGCTATTAAGCCTGACCGAAGAAAGGGCTTCCATTTTGAAGCCGGCTATGCTTGTCATGGTTTTGTCACAAAGGCGTCATCCCACCTTCGTGTCGGGGTGATGAACGACAAGAACATCCCTGACGGGATGACAAGGGAGAGATCGGTTATGAAGCATAAATCCTTCCTCGCCGCGTTGGCTCTGGGCCTCGCGACGAGCACCTCGGCCTTCGCGCAGACGGAAATCCAGTGGTGGCACGCCATGACGGGTGCCAACAACGACGTGGTGAACCGTCTGGCCGACGAGTTCAACAAGTCGCAAAAGGACTACAAGGTCGTCGTCAGCTATAAGGGCCAGTACGCCGATACGATGAATGCCGGCATCGCGGCCTTCCGTGCCGGCAATGCTCCGCACATCCTGCAGGTCTTCGAGGTCGGCACCGCCACCATGATGGCTGCCAAGGGCGCGATCAAGCCGGTCTACCAGCTCATGGCCGATGCGGGCGAGAAATTCGATCCCAAGGCCTACCTGCCGACGATCACGGGCTACTACTCGACCGCCAAGGGCGAGATGCTGTCCTTCCCGTTCAACTCCTCGTCCATGGTCATGTGGATCAACAAGGACGAGCTGAAGAAGGCGGGCGTCAACGAGATTCCGAAGACCTGGCCGGAAGTGTTCGAAGCCGGCAAGAAGCTCAAGGCGGCCGGGCACAATACCTGCGGCTTCAGCTCCGCCTGGATCACCTGGGCGATGCTCGAGCAGTTCTCGGCCTGGCACAACGTCCCGCTGTCGACCAAGGCCAACGGCCTCGACGGCTTCGACACGGAGCTGAAGTTCAACTCGCCGCTCCACGTCAAGCACCTCGAGAAGCTGATCGAGCTGCAGAAGGACAAGACCTTCGACTATTCGGGCCGCGACAGCCGCTCCGAGGGCCGCTTCACCTCGGGTGAATGCGCGATCTTCCTGACCTCCTCGGGCTTCTACGGCAACGTGAAGGCGAACGCGAAGTTCGACTACACCTCCGTCCCGATGCCCTATTATCCCGACGTGAAGGACGCCCCGCAGAACTCGATCATCGGCGGCGCCTCCCTGTGGGTCATGGGCGGCAAGTCGGCCGAAGAGTACAAGGGTGTGGCCAAGTTCCTGGCCTTCCTGTCGGACACCGACCGTCAGGCCAAGCTGCACCAGGAATCGGGCTATCTCCCGATCACCAAGGCCGCTTACGAGAAGACCAAGGCTTCGGGCTTCTATGAGAAGAACCCGGTCCTGCAGACGCCCCTGATCGAGCTGACCTCCAAGGAGCCGACCGAGAATTCCCGCGGTCTGCGCCTCGGCAACATGGTCCAGCTTCGCGACGTCTGGGCGGAAGAGATCGAGGCGGCGCTGGCCGGCCAGAAGTCCGCCAAGGACGCGCTCGACGCGGCCGTGTCCCGCGGCAATCAGATCCTGCGCCAGTTCGAGCGGACCGTCAGCCGCTAAACCCGTCTGACCGAACCTGATCTGATCCCGGGCGACTCACCGTCGCCCGGGATGATTGTATAAACAGACCGCGACCCAGGGTTTTTGGCCCTGCTCGCCACCGGATGCCTGAGCGCGATGGAAAAACGAGCCTTCTTCTCCAGCAAGATCCTGCCCTATGCGCTGCTTCTTCCGCAGCTCGCGATCACGGTCATCTTCTTCTACCTGCCCGCCAGCCAGGCCGTCTGGCAGTCCTTCCTGCTCGAGGACGCCTTCGGCCTCTCGAGCGAGTTCGTCGGGTTCGAGAACTACCGCCACCTCTTCGCACAGCCCGAATATTACCGGGCCATGGTGACGACGGTCGTGTTCTCCTCGTCGGTCGCCATCCTGTCGCTGGCCTGCGCTCTGCTCCTCGCCACCCAGGCGGACAAGCAGCTGCGCGGCGGCGAGGCCTACAAGACCCTTCTCATCTGGCCCTACGCGGTCGCTCCCGCCATTGCGGGCGTCCTGTGGATCTTCATGTTCCACCCCACCCTCGGCACCCTCTCGCGGCCGATCAAGGCCATGGGCGTCGACTGGAACCCGATGCTCAACGCGAAGCACGCCATGCTCCTGCTGATCCTTTCGGCGACCTGGAAGCAGATCAGCTACAACTTCCTGTTCTTCCTCGCCGGCCTGCAGGCGATCCCGAAGAGCGTGATCGAGGCTGCCGCCATCGACGGCTCGGGACCGATCCGGCGGTTCTGGACGATCATCTTCCCGCTCCTGTCGCCCACGACCTTCTTCCTCATTGTCGTGAACATCGTCTACGTCTTCTTCGATACGTTCGGCATCATCGATGCCGTGACGGGCGGCGGACCGGCCGGCCAGACGACCACCCTGGTCTATAAGGTCTATGCGGACGGCCGTCTCGGCGGCGATCTCGGCGGCTCGGCGGCACAATCCGTGATCCTCATGATCATCGTGATCGCCCTCACGGCCGTCCAATTCCGTTATGTCGAGCGTAAGGTGCAATACTGATGGTCGAGAACAGACGCTACAGAAACCTCGTCGCCTATTTCGTCCTGTTCGTCGGCGTCGTCATCGTGGCTTTCCCGGTCTACCTGGCGATCCTGGCCTCGACCTTCGACGCGGCCACGATCAGCAACGGCAACATGCCGCTCGTGCCGGGCGATCAGGCGGCCGAGAACTATTATCGGACGATCTTCGTCGGGGCCTCCCGCACGTCCCGCGAGCCCGTGGGACTCATGATGATGAACTCCTTCATCATGGCGATGGGCATTGCGGTCGGTAAGATATTCATCTCGGTCCTGTCCGCCTTCGCGGTGGTTTATTTCCGCTTTCCCCTGCGCATGACGGCGTTCTGGGTGATCTTCATCACCCTGATGCTGCCCGTGGAGGTGCGCATCTACCCAACCTATAAGATCGTCGCGGATCTCGGCCTGCTCGACACCTATACGGGCCTCATCCTCCCGCTCATCGCGTCTGCGACCGGAACGCTGCTGTTCCGCCAGTTCTTCATGACGATCCCGGACGAGCTGCTGGAGGCTTCCAAGATCGACGGCGCCGGGCCCTTCCGGTTCTTCAAGGACACGCTTCTGCCCCTGTCGCTGACGACGATTGCGGCGCTCTTCGTCATTCAGTTCATCTACGGCTGGAACCAGTATCTCTGGCCGCTGCTGATCACCACGAAGAGCTCGATGCAGACCATCGTGATCGGCATCAAGAAGATGATCACGACCCAGGACGCCCTGACCGAGTGGCAGATCGCCATGACGACGGCCGTCCTTGCCATGATACCGCCGGTTCTGGTGGTGGTTTTCATGCAGCGCCTCTTCGTGAAGGGGCTCGTGGAAACGGAAAAGTGAGGCCGCAGCCGCCTCTTCTTCGGAATGGCGGCGCGGATTTTTAACGAAAAGACATTCCGGGCCGCGGACAAGGGCCCGAGCCGATTTGAAGGATTGAGACGATGGCAGGCGTAACGCTCGATACGGTGCGGAAGATCTATGCGGGCAATGTCGAGGCCGTGAAGGGCGTTTCCCTCGGCATTGAGGATGGCTCCTTCTGCGTGCTGGTCGGACCCTCAGGCTGCGGCAAGTCCACGCTCCTGCGCATGATCGCGGGGCTCGAGACGATTTCCGGCGGCACGGTCAAGATCGGCGAGCGCGTCGTGAACGAGGTCGAGCCCTCCGACCGCGACATCGCCATGGTGTTCCAGAACTACGCGCTCTATCCGCATATGAGCGTCTACGACAACATGGCCTATGGCTTGAAAAACCGGGGCACGCCGAAGCCCGAGATCGACAAGCGCGTGAAGGAAGCCGCCCGGATCCTGGCCATCGAGCCGTATCTCGACCGCAAGCCGCGCCAGCTCTCGGGCGGGCAGCGCCAGCGCGTCGCCATGGGCCGGGCCATCGTGCGCAAGCCTCAGGTCTTTTTGTTCGACGAGCCGCTCTCGAACCTCGACGCCAAGCTGCGCGTGCAGATGCGCGTGGAGATCAAGCGCCTCCAGCGGACCCTGGGCGTGACCTCCATCTACGTGACCCACGACCAGGTCGAGGCCATGACCCTCTCGGACAAGCTCGTGGTGATGAGCGGCGGGCAGATCGAGCAGGTCGGAACGCCCTCCGAGGTCTATCGCCGGCCCGAGACCCGCTTCGTCGCGACCTTCATCGGCTCCCCGCCCATGAACATCCTGCCCGGCAAGGTCGAGGGGCCCGGCCGGGTCTCCGTCGGAGGCCAGACGATCTCCGTTACGGATATGCGCGACGGGCTGACGCCCGGCTCCGCCATCGAGGTCGGCCTGCGGCCCGAGGACGTGCAGGCCGGCGCTGCCGGATCGAGCACGCTGACCATGGATGTCGACTTCGTCGAGGAGCTGGGCGCGACCCAGCTGTTCCACGGCAAGGTCGCGGGGGCGGATTTCGTGGTGCAGGCCTCCACGGGCCAGATCTCGGCCGATGCGGGCCGCCTGACCCTGTCCATCGACCCCGCCAACGTCCACCTCTTCGACCCGCAGACCACGAAGCGCCTCGGCCGCGTCTGACAAGGCCGAAGCTCCGCTTCACGTTACAGACGCAGATAGCGCGGCCCCCGGTTCTCTGGGCGGCCGGCGCCTTGGCCTGATTCGGTTCCTGTTGCGCCGGACCGGCGGCGCCGTTATGCCTCGATGAAACGCGAGGACGAAGCATGACGGTCAAGATCGACGGAGCCAAGCTCAGGATCGGCGATGTAGTGCGCGTGGCGCGCGCCAACGGCAAGGGGCGCTTCGAGAAGGCGGCCCTGCACCCGCAGGCCCGCGAGCGGATCGCCGCCACGCGGGATTATATCGACCGCCACTGGATGCACGACGACGCGCCGCTCATGTACGCCTTCAACACCGGCGTCGGGCTGTTCAAGGACCAGCGTGTCCTCATCGCCGACATGGCGGCCTATCAGCGCAAAACCGTCTATGCCCATGCCACGGGCGTCGGAGAGCCGTTCTCGGAGGACGTGACGCGGGCCATGATGCTGCTGCGCGCCAATGCCTTCGCGTCGAACTATTCCGGCCCCCGCGTCGAGCTCGTGGAACGGCTCATCGATTTCCTCAATGCCGGCCTCCATCCGGTCATTCCGCAGAAGGGTTCGGTCGGCGCGTCCGGCGATCTGGCGCCGCTCGCCCATATGGCGGGCGCGGTCTGCGGCTTCGAGGAGGCCGAGATGGTCTACAAGGGCCGTCGCATGCCGGCGCGCGAGGCTATCGTGAAGGCCGGCTTCGACCCTGATTTCGAGCTCGGCGCCAAGGATGCCTCGGCCCTCATCAACGGCTCGACCGCATCCCTCGCCCTCGGCGCCCTCGCGACCCATGACGCGCGCCGTCTCCTGAAGCAGGCCGACATCGCCATGTGCCTTTCGCTGGAGGCCATGCGCGGGGAATTGGCGGCCTTCGATCCGCGCGTGCACAAGGCCCGCCCACATCCGGGCCAGGCGCGGATTGCGCGCAACCTGCTGCGCATCCTCGAAGGGACTCGGCGCTGCTCGCAGGTCGCGCGGGACGTGGTCTTTCCCGACGAGGCGCGCCAGCCCGGAACGCCGGCCTCGCCACGGGTGCAGGACGTGTATTCCCTGCGCTGCACGCCGCAGGTTCACGGTCCCGCCGTCGAGGCGATGGACTATGTGGAGCGCATCATCGGAACGGAGATGAATTCCGCCACCGACAACCCGCTGATCTTCGACGATGGCGAGGGCGGCTACGTCTCCATCTCGGGCGGGCATTTTCACGGACAATACGTGGCGCAGGCCATGGATATCCTGGCAATCGCCATGGCGGATCTCGGAGCGATCTCAGAGCGCCGGCTCGCGCGCCTCATCGATCCCACCATGTCCTACGGGCTGCCGCGCAATCTCCTGGCCGGCAAGCGCGGCCTCAACACGGGCTTCGCGACGGTGCAATGCTCCATGTCGGCCCTCGTCATGGAAAATCGCAGCCTTGCCACGCCGGGCTCGGTCGATTCCATTCCGGGCAAGTCCAATGCCGAGGACCATGTGTCGAACTCGACCTGGTGCGGGCGCAAGGCGCGCATCGTCGTGGAGAACGTGGAGCAGATCGTCGCCGGCGAATTGCTGATGGCCGCGCAGGCTCTCACGCTCGTGGAGCCGTTGGCCAAGGACTATCCCCTGGGCAAGGGGACGGCCGCGGCCTTGGAGGCGATCCGGGCCGTCATCCCGCCGGCTCTCGACGGTGACCGCTGGTACGCGACAGAGATGCGCCAGGCGCTAGACCTCGTGCGCTCCGGCGCCGTCGTGGAGGCCGTCGAGAACGCCGTGGGCGCTCTGGAATAACAACGAAAAAGGGCCCGGAGACCGGGCCCTCGTAAAGCTGCCGGATCAGCGGCAGCGGCGGATCGTGCGATAAACGACGCTTCCGTTCGGACGCACGACCCGTTCGCGGATCGTGCGGCACGGACCCGGACGATCCCAGCCCGGGCGCACGCCGCACCGGCGAACGGTGCGATAGACGACGCGCCCGTTCGGGCGCACGGTCCGGACACGCCGCGTCACGCACGCGACATCCTCCACGAGAGAAGGAGCCTGCACCTGAGCTCCGTTGAAACGGGCCTGCGCTTCGGGAGCGACAAAGAACCCCATGCCAAGGGCAGCGGCGAAAGCCGGGAGGAGAATGGCTCGCATGATCCGATCCTTCGGTATGTTACAATGACTGACGACAACGGCAACGAGATGCCAAGGTTCCCGAATGTGAGGGGGAGTTCATGACGCTGCGTGTCGCCATCAGACCCGTTTCGGCGACAGATGGTCCCGAGCTCATCGCCGCGAATCTCGCCAGCATCCAGGTTCACGAGCCATGGGTCTATCCGTGTCGAGACGTGGTGACTTTCCAGGCTTATCTGGCGCGCAGCGACGGGGAGCGCTCACTCGGCTTCATCGCGCGCGAGCGCGAAAGCGGTCGCATCGTAGGAGTCGTCAACCTCAACGAAATCGTGCGGGGCCTCTTCCAGAGCGCCTATCTCGGCTATTACGGCATGGCCGGCTGGCAGGGGCGTGGCCTGATGAGCGAGGCGGTCGCGCTCGTCGTCGCCCATGCGTTCGACGGGTTGGGCCTGCATCGGATCGAGGCCAATATCCAGCCGGGCAACATGTCCTCCCGTGCCCTCGCGAAGCGGCTGGGCTTCCGGCAGGAGGGTTACTCGCCGCGTTATCTCAGGATCGGCGGAGAATGGCGCGATCACGAGCGCTGGGCCATCCTCTCCGAGGAATGGCACGAACGGGCTTAAATCCCGTCCTTCAACCGCTTCTGCAGGAAGACGCGGCTGTTGCCGACGGGGTAGTCCTTCAATTCGCCGAAGCGGTGATAGCCCAGCCGCTCGTAGAGAAGAGCCGCCTCGGGATTGAGTGTGTCGAGCCATGCGGAATGGCAGCCGCGCTGCAATCCTTCGGCTTCGGCAAGCGCGATCAGCTGGCGAGCAATTCCCTGTCCGCGCAGCTCTTCGGGCACGAAGATCAGCTCGATGGACAGCCATCCGCGACCCGTGCGGCCCCACAGGCCGCCGGTGATGCGCTCCTCCTCGCCGTCACGAATGACCACCGCCAGATCCTCGGCGGGGCGGCCGGAATCGATGACGGTCCGGTTGAACTGACGCAGCCTGTCCTGCAGGAGGTCGTGGATCGTCTCGTCGGGCGCTGCGACCAGCGCGATGTCGTAGGTCACGCGACGATCTTCTTGACGGTCTCGATCAGGACACGTGCTGCCACATCCGCATCCTCCACGGTGATCGACTCGGCGGGATTGTGGCTGATGCCGCCTTTGCAGCGCACGAAGAGCATCGCGGCCGGGCAGAGGGCCGCCATCGCGACCGCATCGTGCCCGGCGCCGGATGCCAGATGCCGCGGAGCGACGCCTGTCTCACGAACGGCTTCCTCCAGCAGGCCGATCAATCCGCGATCCATGGGAGTCGCGGGCGAGTCCATGAAGGGCTCGACCGTGAGCGTCACGCCGCGCTTCTCGGCGATGGCGCCACATTCGGCGAGGATGTCCGCCACCACGGCATGACGCACCGCGTCGTCGGGCGAACGGGCATCAAGCGTGAGATCGACGCGGGCCGGAATGACGTTGATGGCCCCAGGCTGCACTTTTGCGACGCCGACGGTCGCGACCGTATCCTCGCGGATGGCTCCCGCGCGCTCCACGGCGACGATCATCTCGGCCGCCGCCGCAAGGGCGTCGCGCCGCATCGGCATCGGCACCGTGCCGGCATGACCCGCTTCGCCGATCACCGCCAAGCGGGCGCGGCTGACGCCGTTGATGGCCGAGACGAGACCGACCGGCAGACCCTCCGCTTCGAGCTGGGGGCCCTGCTCGATATGCACTTCGAGATAGCCGCGATAGCGCTTGGGATCGCGTGCGATCTCTCCGATGCGCGCAGGGTCGCCGCCGAAGCCGATCAGGGCCTCCTTGAGGGACACGCCGCCTTCATCGATGCCATCGAGCCATTCCGCCCGGTAATTGCCCGAGAGCGCATAGGAGGTGGAGAGATTGGTCGGGAAACGTGCGTTCTCCTCGTCGCCGAACGCGATCACCTCGATCGGGCAGGACGGAACGATGCCGGCCTCCCGGAGCGCCTGGACAGCGACGATCCCGAGGACCACGCCGAGCGTGCCGTCATAGCGGCCCGCATCGATCACCGTGTCGATATGGGAGCCGATGAGAAGGGCCGGAGCGTCCGGGTTCGCGCCCTCGAGGCGGCCGACCACCGAACCCAGCGCATCGATGTGGCTGTGAAGCCCGGCCTGCCGCATGAGGCCGAGGGTCTCCTCGGCGGCGGCCCGGTGGGCCTTCGAGAGATAGAGGCGGGTCAGGCGGTCGGGCTCGTCGCTGTGGCGGGCGAGAGCGTCGAGCATCGCCATGGCGCGGCGGCCGAGGATCGGGTCGGGAGAGTTCGTCATGATGCCTGGAGAGTTTCAGGAACCGACGCTCTTCGCAAGAGGAAGCTGCGCCGGTTCGACTCTCAGGCCGCGACGCCGAGCTTCTTCTGCAGGCTCGTGGAGGAGGTGGTGTATTGGAAGAGAAGCTTCTTTTCCGGATAGACGTAGCGATGCACCTTCTGGGCCGCGAGAGCACCCTCGTGGAACCCGGAAAGAATGAGCTTCAGCTTGCCCGGATAGGTGTTGATGTCGCCGATGGCGAAGATGCCCGGGACATTGGTCTCGAACTTTTCCGTATCGACCGGAATCAGGTTCTCGTGAAGGTTCAGGCCCCAATCGGCGATGGGTCCGAGCTTCATGGTCAGCCCGAAGAAGGGCAGCATCACGTCGCAGGCGATATCGAAGGTCGAGCCGTCATCCTTGCGGATCGTGACGCCCTCGAGCACGGGGGCCTTGCCCTTGAGCGCGGTCACCTGACCGAGATGCAGATCCATGTCGCCGCCGGCGACCAGCGTGCGCATCTTCTCCACGGTGTGCGGCGCAGCCCGGAAGGCGTCGCGACGGTGGAGCAGGGTGAGGCGCTTGGCGAGCGGCTGCAGGTTCACGGTCCAGTCCAGCGCCGAATCGCCGCCGCCGACGATCAGGACCCGCTTGTCGCGGAACATCTCCATATGGCGCACCGCATAGAAGACGCCGGTGCCCTCGAAGGCCTCGATGTTGTCGATGGGCGGCTTCTTCGGCTGGAACGATCCGCCTCCCGCGGCGATCAGGATGGCCTTGCAGGTGAACGTGGTCTCGTTCTCAGAGGTCTTCACCCGGAAGAGCGGCGCCTCGGGCGTGCCCAGGGATTCGATGCTTTCCACCATCTCGTTGAGGTGGAAGGTGGGGTGGAACGGCTCGATCTGCGCCATCAGGTTGTCGACGAGCCCCTGCCCGGTGACCATCGGAAAGCCCGGAATGTCGTAGATCGGCTTCTCGGGATAGAGTTCGGCGCATTGGCCGCCCACCTTGGGCAGGATGTCGATCACGTGACATTTGATGTCGAGGAGCCCGAGTTCGAAAACGGCGAAGAGGCCGACAGGCCCCGCACCGATGATGACGACGTCCGTTTCGATATTGTCGGTCATGAACAGGCTCCTTGGAGAGACCCCTCGAAAAGCACGGTCTCCCGTCTTTGGCAATGCGACAGGCTTGGCCGGAGGGTCGGTCAGCTCCCAGTGGGAGCCAGGGTCACTTCCAGGCCGTCGAGCTCGGGGGTCCAGAGGATCTGGCACGAGAGGCGGGAATTCGGCTGGGTCACCACCGTGTCCAGCTGGTCCTCCTCCTCCTCGGTTGGGGGGTAGAGCTTGGGAATCCACTCCTCCGCCACGAAGACGTGACAGGTGGCGCATTCGCACGCACCACCGCAGAGGCCTTCCATGGGAAGACCCCAGTCCCGGATGATTTCCATCACGCGCCAGCCCTCGGCGGCTTCGAGGGTGTGGCGCTGGCCGGAGCGGTCGGTCACGTGGATGACGCCCATGAAGGGGGAGTTCCTCAGAGGACAACGAGCGAGGGGCGAGCGCAGGCTTGCGCCGGACGGGCTGGATATCGGATTTTTCACCCCGCCCGTCAACGCTTTAGGCACAGAACCCGCGCGCTTCTTCCGCTCAGGAACCGCCGGCGCGCCTCAGACCCCCAGGGTCTCGGCTCTCAGCCTCTCGTCGGCGAGGAAATCCGCCATCGCGCCCTGGAAGCGCATTTCGCCGCGCTCGATGACGCAGGCCCTGTCGGACACAGCCGCCGCGAAGGCCCAGTTCTGCTCGGAGAGGAGGATCGACACGCCCTCCGCCTTCATGGCCCGGATCGCCTCGGCCAGGGCCTGGACCAGGACCGGAGCGATGCCCTCGGACGGTTCGTCGAGCAGGATGGCTTCCGGATTGCCCATGAGGGTCCGGGCGATGGACAGCATCTGCTGCTCGCCCCCCGACATTTCGTTGCCGCGCCGGCCGCGCATGGCCACCAGGTTCGGGAAGAGGCGGAAGAGCCGCTCCGGGGTCCAGGGGGAGCGGCCAGCCCGGCCCGGGCGGCGGCCGACCTCCAGGTTCTCCTCGACGGTCAGGTCGGTGAAGATGCGCCGGTCCTCCGGCACATAGCCGAGCCCGAGGCGGGCGATCCTGTAGGAAGGCAGGCCCAGGATCGGGCGATCCATGAAGGTGAGGCGCCCGGCTCCAGCCGGCACGAGGCCGAGAATGGCCTTAAGCGTGGTGGTCTTTCCGGCGCCGTTGCGGCCGATCAGGGCCGTCACCTCGCCGGACCTTAGCTGGAACGAGAGCCCGAACAGGACCTGGGCGCGTCCATAGGAGGCCGTCAGCCCTTCTACGTCCAGGAGTGGCGGGCTCATGCGGGCCTCCCGGGGTGGGGCTGAAGCGCATGAGCGTCGCCCAGATAGGCCTCCCGGACGCGGGGATCCCGCCGGATCTCCTCCGGGGTCCCGGCCGCGATGATCTCCCCCCGCAGGAGCACCAAAACCCGGTCCGCATGGCCGAAGACCACGTCCATGTCGTGCTCCGTGAACAGCACCCCGATTGTCCGGGACCGGGCGATCGAGTCCGTCAGCTCCATGAGGGCGGAGCGTTCCTTGGGCGCCATGCCGGCGGTCGGCTCGTCCATGAGGATGAGCTTGGGGTCGCCCGCAAGCGCGATGGCGAGTTCCGCCCGCTTCACGTCCCCATAGGCCAGCTCCGCGCAGGGCCGGTCGGCCGCGCGCTCCATGCCGACCTGGGACAGGAGCGCCATGGCTTCCTCGCGGTGGCGCCGGCGCGCCGCGCCCCACAGCGAACCGCTCTCACGGTGATGGCTGATGAGGGCCATCTGCACGTTCTCGGCCACCGTCATGGACAGGAACGCCTGCGCGACCTGGAAGGTCCGGCCGATCCCCTTCCGGAACCGCTCCTGCGGCGACGCATAAGTAATCGGCGCGCCGTCGAGGAGGATGCGTCCGCCATCGGCCCGCAGCTGTCCGCCGATCATGTTGAACACGGTGGATTTTCCGGCGCCGTTGGGGCCGATGAGAGCGACCATCTCGCCCCTTTCGACCGTGAAGGCGACATCCCGCGCCGCCGTGACGGCGCCGAAGGATCGGGTCAGGCCCTGGACGTCGAGGAGGGTCATGTGCGTTCCTCGCGCCAGCGGGCGAGGGTGCCGACGAGGCCGTGCGGAAACACTAGCACCATGATGATGATGCTCAGCCCCAGGAGAAGGCGCCAGAAGGCGGTCAGGGGCATGATCCAGTCACGCAGGGCATGCAGGATCGCGGCGCCGACCGGTGCGCCCGCGATGGTCTGGATGCCGCCCAGGAGGAGCATCGTGAGGGCATCGACCGAGGTCGGGATGCCGAGCAGGCTCGGATCGACCGAGCCGCGTGAGAACGCATAAAGCCCGCCGGCCAGTCCCGCGCTCGCGCCCGCGATCGTGAAGGCCATCCAGCGGTGCCGGCGCAGATGCAGCCCGATGGCCTCGGCGCGCGCCTCCGAGTCGCGGGCGGCGCGCAGGGCGTAGCCGAAGGGCGAGGCGATGAGGTGCGTCAGCAGGAACAGGGCTGCGGCCGTGACGGCCAGGGTGAGGAGGTAATAGGCGCTGCGCGCACCGATCCAGTCCGGAGGCCACACGCCGACGATCCCGTTATCGCCACCGGTGACCTCGACCCATTGGAACGCCACCGCGTAGAGGATCTGCGCGGCCGCGAGGGTCATCATGGCCAGATAGATGCCGGACAGGCGCACCACGAGGGCGCCGATCAGCGCGCCACCGACGGCCGCGAGCAGCACCCCCAGGGGCAAGGCCGCGCCCATGGGAGCGCCGAGCCATTTGACCGCCAGGGCCGCCCCGTAGGCTCCGAGCCCGAAGAAGGCCGCATGGCCGAAGCTGACGAGGCCGCCGACGCCGATGAGGAGCTGCAGGCTGAACGCGAAAAGGGCGAAGATCAGGATCTCGATCGCGACTTTGAGAAAGTAGGCATCGGCCACCAGGGGAAGCAGGGCAAGGAGCAGGGGGACCGCGATCCAGGCGAGAACGCCGTGCTGCGACGGCTTGCGGCTGGAGATGCCGACCGCATGGGAGCCGCCGACGATCTCCGGCCGCCCGAAGAATCCATAGGGCCTCACGGCGAGCACCACCGCCATGAGCAGGAACACGACCACGAGGGTGCTCTTGGGAAAGATCAGGATGCCGAAGGCCTGAAGCTGGCCGATGATGAGCGCCGCCAGGAAGGCGCCTGGAACGCTGCCCATGCCGCCCACGACCGTGACGACGAAGCATTCGGCGATGATCGACAGGTCCATGCCGGTATTCGCCGCCACGCGCGGGATCTGCAGCGCGCCGCCAAGGCCTGCCAGAAAGGCGCCGAGGAACAGGGTGCCGGTGAACAGGAGCGCCTGGTTCACGCCGAGGGCCGCGACCATGTCCCGGTCCTGGGTCGCGGCGCGTACGAGGATTCCGAAGCGTGTTTTGCGCAGGAGGAGCCAGACGAGGCCGAGCACGACCGGTCCCGCGGCGATGAGCACGAGCTCATAGGAAGGGAAGCGCCGCCCCAGGATCTCGACCGGCTGGCGCAGGCCCGGTGCGCGGGGCCCCAGAATGTCCTGCGGCCCGAAAACTTGCACCACCACATCCTGGAGCACCAGGACGACCCCGAAGGTGGCGAGCAGCTGGAAGAGCTCCGGCGCATGATAGATGCGTCGCAGGAGCAGGATCTCGAGCAGGATGCCGATCAGGCCCACGAGTAGCGCCGAGGCCAGGATGCCGGCCCAGAAGGCCATCGGCCCGTAGGAGAATTCGAGCAGCCGCGGCACGAGCGTCGCGGCCGTGTAGGCCCCCACCATGTAGAGGGAGCCGTGGGCGAAGTTGACGATCCGCGTGACGCCGAAGACGAGGGTGAGCCCGCAGGCCGTGATGAAGAGGGACGAGGCGCTGGCGAGTCCGTTCAGGGCCTGGATGGCGAGAAACGACGGATCCATGAAGGCTAACCTTCCCTCCGGCGGAGGGCGGACGCGCGTGGCGGCATGGAGGCGTCAGTCCTTCCGCGCCGCCTTCACGTCGGCCTCGGACGGCATGAAGGACGCGCCGTCATTGTACGTCCAGCCCGTCATGCCCCCGGTCGCGCCCTTGAGGACGAGCTTTCCGACCCAGGCTCCCATGGTCGACTGGTTGTCGAGGCCGCGCATGGTCACGGGGCCGATCACCGTATCGAACTTGGCATCCTCAAGGGCCTTGATGAGAGCGTCCGTCTCCACGGAACCGGCGCGCTCGATGGTGTCCCGGATCATGTAGACGGTGATGTAACCGAGAAGCGAGCCGAGGCGCGGCGTGTCGTTGTACTTCGCCCGATAGGCGTCCACGAAGGCCTTGTGCTTGGGCTCCTTGATCTCGTCCCAAGGATAGCCTGTGACGGTCCAGCCTTCCGGGATCTCGTCCTTGAGGGGCAGGAGCCATTCGGGCTCCCCGGTCAGCAGCGACAGGACGCTCTTGCCCTCGAACAGGCCGCGCGCATTGCCCTCGCGGACGAACTGCGTGAGGTCGGGTCCGAAGGTCACGTTGAAGATCCCGTCGGGCTTCGCCTGTTCGAGCGCCGACACGGTCGCGCCGGCCTCGATCTTGCCGAGGGCCGGATATTGCTCGGCGACGATCTGCGCGCCCGGGACGCGCTCCTTGATGAGCCGCTTGAACACTTCGGCGGCCGACTGGCCGTATTCGTAATTGGGTGCCACGATGGCCCAGCGCTTCGCGCCCGAGGCCTTGGCCTGATCGACCAGCATGCCGACCTGCATGTAATTGTTCGGCCGGACGCGGAACGTATAGCGGTTGCCCTGCGCCATGGTGATGGCGTCGGTGAGCGGCTCGGTGGCGATGTAGAGGATCTTCTTCTGGTTGGCGTAATCCGCCATGGCGACGCCGACATTCGACAGGAAGGAGCCGAACAGGAAGGACACGCCCTCCCGGGTCACCAGTTCCTCCGCCACGCGGGTGGAATCGCCGGTCGTCGCGCCGTCGTCGCGGGAAACGATCTCGATCTTGCGCCCGAGCACGCCGCCCTTGGCGTTGATCTCGTCGAGGGCCAGCTGCCAGCCCTGACGGTAGGGCACCGTGAAGGCGGCCCATTTGCTGTAGGAGTTCAGTTCGCCGATCTTGATCGGGGCAGGCTGCGCCTGGGCGGCGGGGCCTGCGAGCGCCAGTCCCAGCCCGAGAGCCAGCCAGCGGATCGTCGATGTCTTCGCCATGAGGATTCCCCAACAAAGGACCTGCGAGGATCTAGGACCATTTGGGCCCGGAAGGAAGCCACAATCGTCTGTGCGGGGGAATTCCCGCCTTGTCGCCGGGAGGGCGGCGGTGCCACTCTCGCGCCCTTCGGGGCTTGAACCGGTGCGCTTCCGGCCGAGTTAGGGGCTAGGCGGCCGGACTTTCCAGGAAAGGGGACCGATGAGCCATCCCGTCGTTTATCCAAAGGTCCCTCACGTGGCGGTGCCGAGCGCCTGCATCCTGGGCGAGGGTATCGTCTGGGACTACCGCACCGATACGCTGCTCTGGGTCGACATCAAGGGGCCGGGCATCTGGCACTACAAGCCCGCCACCGGGGAGCACGAGCGCATTCCGGCTCCCGAGCCGGTCGGCTTTGTCCTGCTGACGCCCGATCCGGACGTGGTGGTGGCGGGCTTCAAGTCGGGCCTTGCCCGCTTCGATCTCAGGAGCCGCAAGACCACGCCCCTCGTGGCTCCCGAGCCGGACCAGCCGGACAACAGGCTCAACGACGGTTGCGTGGGGCCCGACGGCTGCATCTATTTCGGCACCATGCACGACCCGGAAACGGCGCCGACTGGCGCCTTCTGGCGCTGGGACGGCCACACCCTCTCGCGCTTTTACGGCAGCACCGTCGTCACCAACGGCCCGGTCTGCAGCCCCGACGGGAAGACGCTGTATGCGACGGACACAACGAACCGGACCATCCTGGCCTTTGCGCATGACGGGGAGCGGCTCGGCGAGCCCCGGGTCTTCGTCCGGTTCGAGCAGGGCTGGGGCCACCCGGACGGCATGACGGTCGACCATCGCGGCCATCTGTGGGTCTGCCATTGGGGCGGATCGCGCATCACCCGCTTCACGCCGGAAGGGAGGGCCGAGATGGTGGTGCCTGTGCCGACCGCGCAGGTGACGAACTGCGCCTTCGGCGGGCCCGATCTGACGACCCTCTACATCACCACGGCAGGCATCGGCCACGATCCCCATACGGACCCCATGGCCGGGCATCTCTATGCCGTCGAGACGGGCACCCACGGCGTCAGGGCCCATATCTTCGAGGGATAGGGCATGACGGTCGACCGCTTCGGAATCCTCGACGGGAAGGATGTGTGGGAGATTGCGCTGACGGGGCCCGACGGGGTCGAGATGCGCATTCTGACCTGGGGAGCAGTCGTCCGGGACCTGGTCGTGCCGACGCGGCAGGGCCCCCGGCCCGTGGTACTCGGCCTCAACTCCATCACGGATTACCGGTTCCATTCGCCCTACTTCGGCGCCATCGTCGGCCGCTACGCCAACCGGATCGGGCAGGCGCACTTCACCCTGGACGGGCATACCTACGCGCTCGATGCCAACGAGGGGCGAAACCAGCTTCACGGCGGATCACACGGCTTCGGGACCCGGCACTGGACCATTGTCGAGCAGAAGCCGTCGAGCGTGACGCTCGCCCTCGTGTCGGAGGACGGCGACATGGGCTATCCGGGCCGCCTCGTCGCCACCTGCACCTATTCCCTGCTGCCTGGCGCCTCGGTGCGGATCGCGCTCGAGGCGACCTGCGACCGACCGACGCCCGTCAACCTCACCACCCATGGCTATTTCAACCTGGACGGCAGCCCCGACATCTGCTCGCACCACCTGATGATCGCGGCCGATTACATCACCCCGGCCGCGTCGGATCTCATTCCCACCGGCGAGATCCGAAGCGTGACGGGGACGCCCTACGACTTCCGCTACCAGCGCCCCATCGGCGCGGCGGAGCTGCTGCGGGAGCGGACCTTCTACGACATCAATTACGTGCTGCGCGGTCCCTGGGGAGCGCTCCGCCATGCGGCCACGCTGCAATCCGTCAATTCCGGCCTAGCCATGGAACTCTGGACGACGGAGCCCGGAATCCAGTTCTATGACGGGCATATGCTCGACATTCCGGTTCCCGGCCTGAACGGCGCCCATTACGGCCCGCGTGCCGGCCTCTGCCTGGAGCCTCAGAGATTTCCCGACGGCCCCAATAACGCCCACTTTCCCACCTGTATTCTCGCTCCAGGATCGGTGTCCCGGCAGATCAGCGAACTTCGATTCGCGTCTGTCTGACGGGAACTTTGCCGCTTGATGGGCTGTTGATTCCGCAAGGCGCTCCCGCCCGGGGCGCAACCAGGGGAAAACCGATATGCCGGTACTCGACGCGAATGCCCTGAAGACGGATCCGCAGGGAGCGGCTTTCCTTTTGGGCGTTCTGCGCCAGCCGAATCAGGCCCGCCCGGGTCCGCAAAAGGTTGCGCCGGTCGACCTCAGGCTCCCTTGTGCGGCCAAGCCGCGTGAATGGCGGATGCCGATCGTTCCAGCCCTCTGAGGCGTCAAGCCTCTTCCGCTCCCGGAGCTGCCAATCCCCGTTTCGCCAGAAGAGCCTCGGCGGTCGGCAGACGTCCGCGGAAGGCGCGGTAGGCGTCCGCAGGATCGCGAAGGTTGCCGGCGGAATAGATGTAGCGCTTCAGCCGTGACGCCGTCTCGCCATCGAAGGCATCTCCGGTCTCCTCGAAGGCGTTGAACGCGTCCGCGTCGAGAACCTCCGACCACAGATAGCTGTAATAGCCCGACGAATAGCCATCGCCCGCGAAGACGTGAGTGAAGTGCGGCGTGCGGTGGCGCATGACGATCTCACGCGGCATGCCGATTCTGTCGAGGGAAGCACGCTCGAAGGCGGACGCATCTACCTGCGCCGCATCCGTGAGCCGGTGCAGGTCGAGATCGACGAACGCGGAGGCGAGATACTCCACGGTCGCAAAGCCCTGGTTGAAATTTCGCGCAGCCATCAGGCGCTCGAGGACAGCCTCAGGGATCGGCTCGCCGGTTTTACAATGGGTCGCGTAGCGGCGCAGGATCTCGGGCTGCGACAGCCAGTGCTCGTAGAGCTGGGACGGCAGCTCGACGAAATCGGTCGAGACGCCCGTTCCGGCCAGTAGGGGATAGGTCACGTCGGAGAGCAGGCCATGGAGCGCATGGCCGAATTCGTGGAAGAGTGTCCTTGCATCGTCGAAGCTCAGAAGGGACGGCTCGCCCCGGCCGCCCTTGGAGAAGTTCATGACGTTGACGATGATTGGGCGGACATTCCCGGTCAGCTTCTCCTGCGAGCGGAAGGCGCTCATCCAGGCGCCGCTGCGCTTCGACGGGCGCGCGAAATAATCCCCGATGAAGATCCCGATGAATGCACCGGCCGCATCGACGACCTTCCAGGCGCGGATGTCAGGATGGTAGCGCGGGAAATCCCGCAATTCCTCGAAGCTCAGGCCGAAGAGCCTGTTCGCAGTTTCGAAAGCCGCCTCGATGATCCGGTCGAGCTGGAAATACGGCTTGATCGCCGCCTCGTCGAGGTTGTGCCGCGCGATGCGGACCTGCTCGGCATAATAGCGCCAGTCCCATGGCTCGATGACGATGTTGTCCCCTTGCGTTTGGGCATGGGCCTGAAGGTCGTCCCGCTCCTGCATCGCACGCCGCCGTGCCGGCGCCCAGACCTCGTCGAGAAGCGAGCGCACCGCCTCTGGGGTCTTAGCCATGGTGTCGGCCAGCTTGAAATCCGCGAAGGTCTCGTAGCCTAGAAGTTTCGCCCGCTCGGCACGCAGCCGCACCATCTCGGCAATGATGGCCGTGTTGTCCGTGGCGCCGCCGCCTTCCCCGCGGCGGATCCAGGCCTTGAAAGCCTGCTCCCGCAGATCACGGCGGCTCGAGAATTGCAGGAACGGCTCGATGCTGGAGCGCGACAGGGTAATGACGTATTTCCCCGCAAGGCCGCTCTCGGCAGCGGCCTGCGCCGCTACATCCCGCAGGAAGGAAGGCAGGCCGGCCAGATCCTCCTCGCTTTCGAGGACCAGGCGATAGGCCTTCTCGTCGGCCAGGACGTTCTGGGAGAATTGGGTGCCGAGGCTGGCCAGCCGCTCGGTGATCTCCGCGAGCCGCGCCTTGTCGTCTGCGCCGAGGCGGGCGCCTGCCCGCACGAAGATCGTATGATAGCGGTCGAGGAGACGGGCCTGCTCGGACGAGAGGCCGAGGCGGTCCTTGTCCCGGTGGAGCGCGTCCACGCGCCGGAACAGGGCCTCGTTCATGAAGATGCTGTTGCGATGCTTGGCGAGGCGCGGCGCCATCTCGCGCTCGATGGCCTGGATGTCATCGTTCGTGTGCGATCCGGCCAGATTGAAGAAGACGCCGCCGACCCGCTTCAGCGTCGCGCCGCTGCGCTCCAGAGCCTCGACGGTGTTGGCGAAGGTCGGCGCCTCGGCAGCCGCCACGATGGAGTCAATCTCCGCTTTCTGCTCCGCGATGGCTGCGTCGAAGGCAGGTCCGTAATGCTCCGGCACGATGCTCTCGAAGGGTGGGATCCCGAAAGGCGTCGCCCACGGCTCGAGGAGGGGGTTCGATGAGCGATTCGCGTCCGACTGTGCCATGGCAATCCTCGTTCCTGCCGTTTCCGGGTCTCTTGTAGCGGTCTCGTTCGTCCGTCGGAAGAGGCGGCTAGGCCGCAAGGTGACGATGCAGAAAGGCCAGCACCCGCCGCGTCGCATCCTCCCGGGCCTGCCCGCGGAAACCGTGCCCCTCACCCGGATAGACCTTGATTTCGTAGGGAATGTCCTTCTGCCGCAGGAGGCTCTCGATGGCGTAGGCATTCGCCACCGGCACGACCGGGTCCATGGCTCCGTGCAGAACCAGCGTGGGCGGCAGCCGGGCCTCCGGAGCGATGACCCCTTGCGGGAGAGGCCCGAAGAAGCTGACGAGGGCTCTGATGCGTGGATCTGCGCCCGACACCGCGAGCCCCAATGCCGCGCCGAGGGAGATCCCCACGAGGCCGACCTTTGCGGTTTCGGCCTCGGCCCTTTCGGCAACCCACGCAAGGGCATCCCGGACCGTCTCGGTCCAGGGCAGGAAGTTCTGGAACAGGGTCGCGAAGGAGGCTCGCCGCTCGCCCGTACGGTCGAGGTAATGGACGAGATTGACCCGGAATCCGGAGGCGGCGATCTCGCGTGCGCCATCCCGATACCGATTGTTGAAGCCGAGGCCGTCGGCGCCGTGGAGCATGACCACGGATGGAGCGCGCATCTGCCCGCCGGGCTCGAACACGTCGACCGCGATGGCCCTTCCGCCGCTCGAAAAGCTGCGGCGTGATTCTGTCACCGGCATGGGCTCGGATTCTCCGTTGAGGGCCAGGGCAGGCCGAAAGGCGACGGGCAGGGTGAACGCAGCCGGGAAGCCGACCAGGAAGGTTCGCCGTGACGGACTCATGGGCGGGCTCATGGGATGCTTGGGGCTGGGTTGTGTAAAGCGATCCGCAGGTGGCGCCTGGCCCGGCAGAAGGCCAAGGAATGGCGCCGGGGCGGGTCTCTGCGTCTCATCTCAAAGAGATGGGGCGCGCGGACTAGCAGGCCAGGGGGCAAAAGGTCCCACGCCGCAGCGGATCTTCGTGAAACGGCCAAGGATCGAATCGGTGTTTCCGGGCGTTGTAGGGGATGGCCAGGAGCGTCCCCTGGCTTCGGAGAAGAGAAAATCCCTCATGAACGCCCTGCCGTCCACGCCACCACAGGCCGAAGTTCCGCCTCCGAGCGTGCCCGGGATCTCGGGGCTGATGACCCTGATCGTCGGTATCGTCGTCCTGGCGGCCCTCTATATCGGCCAGGACGTGTTTCTGCCGATTGTGCTTGCGATCCTGCTCGCCTTTGTGCTCGCCCCCTTCGTGGAGATCCTGCGGCGATGGCATCTGGGCCGCGTTCCTTCCGTGATCATCGCGGTGCTCGTGGCCTTGGGGATCATTCTCTCCTTGGGCGGCATCATCGGCTTCCAGGTCGCAGGGCTTGCGACCGACATTCCGCGCTACCAGACCACGATCAAGGAGAAGCTGGGCTCCCTGCGCGAAGGATCCCTCGGACGGCTGCCCGCGCTTCTGAAGAACATGGGCCGCGAGTTCGACCGCGCCGTCCAGGAAAAGCCGGAGGAGAAGCAGGCGGCGCCGTCCTCCCCTGCGGCATCATCCTCTCCTGTGCCACCGCAGGAGGCCGAGGGCTCCGGCCCGCTTCCCGTCGAGGTGCATCAGCCCGAACCGACCCCCATCGAGCTGGCGCGCAATTTCCTGCTGCCATTGCTGCAGCCGCTCGCCACCATGGGCATCGTCTTCGTCGTGCTGGTTTTCATCCTGCTCCAGCGGGAGGATCTGCGCGACCGGATGATCCGCCTGTTCGGCTCGAGCGACCTGCACCGCACCACCATCGCCATGGACGATGCGGCCCGAAGGCTCAGCCGCTATTTCCTGATCCAGCTAGGCCTCAACACCGCCTTCGGCATCTTCGTCGCCGCCGGCCTGTGGATTATGGGCATGCCGAGCCCGGTGCTCTGGGGTGTGTTTTCGGCCCTGATGCGGTTCGTGCCCTATATCGGTTCCTTCATCGCGGCCGCTTTTCCGATCATGCTGGCGGCCGCCGTGGATCCCGGCTGGTCGATGGTCCTGATGACCGCCGCCCTCTTCCTCATCGGCGAGCCCCTCATGGGCCATGTGATCGAACCCGTCGTCTACGGCCAGAGCACGGGCCTCTCGCCCTTCGCGGTGGTCCTCTCGGCCATCTTCTGGACATGGATCTGGGGCCCCGTGGGGCTTCTCATCGCGACGCCTCTGACCCTTTGCCTTGTGGTGCTGGGCCGTCATGTGGAGAGGCTCGAATTCCTCGACGTCCTCCTCGGCGACAGGCCCGCGCTGACGCCGGCCGAAAACCTCTACCAGCGCATGCTGGCCGGCGACCCGGACGAGGCGCTCGAATCGGCCGAGGTTCTGCTGCGCGAACGCTCCCTGACCTCGTATTACGACGAGGTTGCCCTCAAGGGACTTCAGCTCGCCGCTAACGATGCGGGGCGCGGAGTGCTGACCGTTCACCAACTCGAACGGGTGAAGGATGTGGTCAGTGCCCTGATCCTCGACCTGGATGCTCATGACGATGCCGAGCCGGAGCGCAAAGAGACCGAGGATGAGCCGGTGGCCTCACCCTTGAGCGAGAAGCCCGCCATCAAGGAGCCCGCCATTGCGCAGACCCCGCCGGTGGCTGCCCCGATCCCCGAGGAATGGCGGGCCGAGGGAGCGGTTCTCTGCGTTGCCGGCCGAGGCCCCCTCGACGAGGCCGCCGCCGCGATGCTGTCGCAGCTGGCCGCCAAGCACGGTCTGGGTACCCGCGTCGTGCCCTACGAGGCCGTGTCGCGCGCCGGGATTGCAACGCTCGACGCGGCGAATGTCCGGATGATCTGCCTGTCCTACCTGGAGATCGGCGGCACGCCCGCGCATCTGCGCTACCTTCTGCGCCGCCTCAGGAACAGGATGCCGGAGGTGCCGATCCTGGTCGGCCTTTGGCCCGCCGACGATGCGGTGCTGAGCAACCAGAGCCGGCAGGCTTCGCTCGGGGCGGATTACTACGTGTCCTCCTTACGCGAGGCCGTCATCCTGTGCGTGAAGAACGCCACCGGAGAGGAGAAGGGGCATGCCGACAAGGCCGCCGCTCCGCAGCCGCAAGGCGCAACCGGGCCGGAGCGTCTGCCGCTTCCGGCCTAGAGTGTCGGACGCAAAGGTGGAAATCGGCTTTGCGTGAAGAGATGTTCAGAAGCAGAAATCCAAAGCCCTGGACGTAAGTTCGATGTCACGCCCAGGGCTTTGGAGCATCGTGCGGAAACCCGGAATTCCTGTTCCGCACGATGCCCTGAGGGCTGTCTCAAACCGGCCGGTCGCGAAGGAAGTTCTCGGCGTAGTGGCAGGCCACGAGGCGTCCGTCGAGCGGGCGCAGCGCCGGACGCTCGACCCGGCAGCGATCGGTCACGTAGGGGCAGCGCGTTGAGAACACGCAACCCTGCGGCGGGTTGAGCGGCGAGGGCAGCTCACCCTTCAGGACGATGCGCTTGGTCTTCTTGCCCGATATGCCGGGGGTCGAGGACAGGAGCGCCTGCGTGTAGGGATGAAGGGGACGCTCGTAGATGCGCTCCTTCGGTCCCTGCTCCACTGCAAAACCAAGATACATTACCAGCACGTCGTCGGCGATGTGACGGACTACGCTCAGATCGTGCGAGATGAAGAGATAGGCGAGGCCCATCTCCTGCTGCAGATCGGCCAGGAGGTTGAGGACCTGGGCCTGGATCGACACGTCGAGCGCCGAAACGGGCTCGTCCGCCACCACCAGCTTGGGCGAGAGCATCAGGGCCCTGGCGATGGCGATGCGCTGGCGCTGGCCGCCCGAGAACATGTGCGGGTAGCGGTTGTAGTGCTCGGGGCGCAGGCCCACCTTCGCCATCATGGCCCGTGCCCGCTCGGTGCGCTCGGCGGCCGAAAGGCTGGTATTGATGGCGAGCGGTTCCTCTAGGATCGTTCCGACCTTCTTGCGCGGGTTGAGCGATCCATAAGGGTTCTGGAACACGAGCTGCACCGTGCGGCGCAGGTCCTTTGCCCGGCCGGCGGGCGGATGGATGGCATCCATGCCGTCAAGGGTCAGGGTGCCCTCAGTGGGCTTCTCGATGAGCGTGACCATGCGCGCGAGGGTGGACTTGCCGCATCCGGACTCGCCGACCACCGCCAGGGTCTTGGCAGGCGCGATGGAGAACGAGACGCCGCCCACGGCCTGCAGGCGGCCGGGTTCCTTGAACAGGCCGCGCCGCACCTCGTAGACGCGCTTGAGATTGTTGGCTTCGACAACGGGAGCGGTCACGATGCGGCCTCCGCGCCAAGGGGATGATCGGCCTCGATCCGGGACGTCCGGCTCGGGTCTCCGAGAGGATAATGGCAGCGGATCTGGCCGCCGGCCCAGGGGCGCAGGTCAGGGCGCACGTTGCGCGAGTGCTCCGTCGCGTACAGGCAGCGCGGGCTGAACAGGCAGCCCTTCGGCCGGTCGTAGAGCCCCGGCACCACGCCCGGAATGGTGGAGAGGCGCCCGCCTTCGCTGTTCTCCGGGAGGGCCGCCAGAAGGGCGGCCGTGTAGGGATGCTGCGGCGAGGCGAAGAGGTCCTCCGCGGCCCGCTCCTCCATGATCTGGCCCGCATACATAACCATGATGCGCTTGGCCGTCTCGGCGATCACGCCCATGTCGTGCGTGATCATGACGAGCGCCATGTTGCGCTCCTTCTGCAGGTTGATCAGCAGATCGAGGATCTGCGCCTGGATCGTCACGTCGAGCGCGGTGGTCGGCTCGTCCGCGATGAGGAGCTTCGGATTGCAGGCGATCGCCATGGCGATCATGACGCGCTGGTTCATGCCGCCCGAGAGCTGGTGCGGGAAGGCCGACAAGCGGCTTTCGGGCGACGGGATGCCGACCTGCTCCAGAAGCTCGATGGCTCTGCGATGCGCGGCCTTGCGGTCCATGCCTTCATGCAGGCGCAGCGTTTCCTTCAGCTGGAAGCCGATGGTGAAGCACGGGTTCAGGCTGGTGGTCGGCTCCTGGAAGATCATCGCGACGTCCTTGCCCGTGAGCTTGCGGCGCTCGCGGTCGGAGATCGTCAGGAGATCGCGTCCATTGAACGAGAGCTTGTCGGCTCTCACGCGTCCGGGGAAGGGCACGAGGCCCATGAGCGCCAGCATCGTGACGCTTTTCCCGGAGCCGGATTCGCCTACCACGCCGAGGATTTCGCCTTCGTCGAGCTTGAGGCTGACGCCGTCCACGGCACGCATGATGCCGCCTTGGGTCGGAAATTCGACCGAGAGGTTTTCGATTTCGAGCAAAGCCATGATCAACGCTTCAATTTGGGATCCAGGGCATCGCGAAGGCCATCGCCCAGGAGGTTGAACGCCAGCACCGTGATGAGGATCGCAAGGCCCGGGAAGGTGACGACCCACCAGGCGCGCAGCACGAATTCACGCGCATCCGCCAGCATGGTGCCCCATTCCGGAGCCGGCGGCTGGGCACCGAGCCCAAGGAAGCCGAGCGCCGCAGCGTCGAGGATCGCGGTCGAAATGCCGAGAGAGGCCTGCACGATCAGCGGTGCTGTGCAGTTGGGCAGGACTTCCTTGAACATCAGGCGGATCGTGCCGGCCCCGCTGACCCGCGCGGCCGTCACGTAATCCTTCGATGTCTCGGTGATCACGGCGGCGCGCGCCAAGCGGACGTAATGCGGCAGGATCACCAGCGCGACGGCGAGCATCGAGTTGATGAGGCCCGGACCCAGCACCGCCACGATGACGATGGCCAGGAGAAGGCTCGGCAGGGTCAGGATGATGTCCATCAGGCGCATGATGAAGATCTCGGTCACGCCGCGGCTGAAGCCCGCGACGAGGCCGAGCACGGTCCCGAGGACGATCGAGATCGAGACGATCACGATGCCGATCAGGAGCGACAGGCGCGAGCCGTAGATCAGCCGCGAGAGGATGTCGCGTCCGATCGGATCCGTCCCGAGCGGGTAGGAGAGGCTTCCGCCCTCCTGCCAGAACGGCGGCTTGAGCGCGATGGAGGTGTCCGTGACATAGGGTGAATGCGGCGCAATGACGTCGGCGAGGAGCGCCACGACGACCACGAACGCGATGACGACGAGGCCCGCGACCGCGCCCTTGTTGGCGCTGAAATACCCCCAGAACTCGCGCAAGGGGTGAGGCGGTGTTGCCGTCGGCACAGCGGCGGCAGGAGCTTCCATGATTTCTGCGGTCATCGGTTATGCCTGATGCGCGGATTGATGAGGCCGTAGGCGAGGTCGACGAAGAGGTTGACGCTCATCACGACGACGCCGAGGAGCAGGGCGCCGCCCTGCAGCACGGGGTAATCCCGCCGGAAGATGGCATCGATCAGCCACTTGCCGACACCCGGCCAGGAGAAGATCGTCTCGGTCAGGATGGCGCCCGTGAACAGGACGCCGACCTGCAGGCCGATCACGGTAACGACCGGAATGAGCGCGTTGCGCAGGGCATGCAGAGCGATCACCCGGTAGCGGGACAGGCCTTTCGCCTTTGCGGTGCGGATGTAATCCTCGCCAAGGACCTCCAGCATGGCCGAGCGGGTCATGCGGGCAATCACCGCGAGCGGCACGGTGCCGAGCACGATGGTCGGCAGGATGAGGTGCTCCACGGCCGACGCGAAGGCGCCCTCTTCGCCCGACAAGAGGCTGTCGATGAGCAGGAAGCCGGTCACCGGCTCGATGTAGTAGAGGACGTCGATCCGGCCCGAAACGGGGGTCAGGTCGAGCTGCACCGAGAAGACCAGGATCAGGATCAGGCCCCACCAGAAGATCGGCATGGAATAGCCGGTCAGCGATACGCCCATGACCCCGTGGTCGAAGATGGAATTTCGTCGGATTGCCGCAAGCATGCCGGCCGGAAGTCCGATCACCAGCGCGAACAGGATCGCGCAGAGCGCCAGCTCCATGGTGGCGGGGAACAGGGACTTGAACTCTTCCCAGACGGGTGCCTGCGTGATGAGGGATTTGCCGAGATCACCCTGCAGGACGCGCGAGATGTAGATGCCGTACTGCACGATGACGGGCTTGTCGAAGCCGTATTCCTTGCGCAGCTGTTCATGCCGGACCGGATCGATGCCGCGCTCGCCGGCCATGGTCTCGATCGGATCGCCCGGTACGAGGCGGATGAGGAAGAAGGCGAGCAGCGTGATCCCGATGAAAGTCGGGATGATCAGGCTGACGCGGGTAAGGATGAAGCGGAGCATCGTCTGAATGTAAAAAGGCGGAGCGGCGCTAGGGCCGCTCCGCCGGAGGTGGATCGTAAAGGCTTACTTGCCCTTGATGTCCACACCATAGAAGGTGTGGCGTCCGAAGGGCGAGAGCTTGAAGTCGATCACTTCCTTGCGGACGGGCTTCAGCTGCACCGCATGCGCAATGGTGAACCAGGGCGCCTGGTCCTTGAAGATCACCTGGGACTGCTCGTAGAGCTTCGTGCGCTCGGGAATGCTCGTCGTCACCTTCGCCTTGGTCACGAGATCGTCGAAGGGCTTGTAGCACCACTTGGCGACGTTCGATCCCGAGGCGCTCTTGGCGGAGTCGCAGCCGAGGAGGGTGTGCAGGAAGTTGTCCGGGTCGCCGTTGTCACCCGTCCAGCCCAGCATACCCATCTGGTGCTCGCCCGCCTGCATGCGCTTGCGATATTCGCCCCACTCAAAGCTCTTGATCTCGGCCTTCACGCCGATCTTGGCGAGATCGGCCTGCATCAGCTCGGCGATGCGCTTCGCGTTCGGGTTATACGGACGCTGGACCGGCATGGCCCAGAGGTCGGTCTCGAGCCCGTTCGGATAGCCGGCTTCGGCCAGGAGCTTCTTGGCGGCTTCCGGATCGTAAGGATCGTCCTTCACGTTGTCGTTGTAGGACCACATGGACGGCGGGATCGGATTCTTGGCCGGAATGCCGCTGCCCAGGAAGACCGCCTCGACGATGGCCTTCTTGTTCATGGCCATGTTGAGCGCCTTGCGGACCTTCACGTCGTCGAAGGGCTTCTTCGTGGTGTTGTAGGCGAGGTAGCCGATGTTCAGGCCGGCCTGGGACAGGATCGTTACGTTCGGATCCTTCTCCATGGCCTGGAGATCGGCCGGGTTCGGATACGGCATGACGTGACATTCGCCCTTCTGGAGCTTTGCCCAGCGCACGGAGGCGTCCGGCGTGATCGAGAAGACGAGGTCATCGAGCTTCGCCTTGCCGTTCCAGTAGTCCGGGAAGGCCTTGTAGCGGATGATGGCGTCCTTCTGGTACTGGACCAGATAGAACGGGCCCGTTCCGATCGGCTCCTGGTCGATCTTCTCGGGCGTGCCGGCCTTCAGCATGGCATCGGCGTATTCCTTGGACTGGACGCTGGCCCACATCATGGCAAGGTCGGCCAGGAACGGCGCCTCGGGGCGGTTCAGGGTGATGCGGACGGTATAGTCGTCCACCTTCTCGACCGACTTGAGGAGAGCCGGCATGCCCATGTCGCCGAAATAGGAATGGTTCGGGCTCGTCACCTTGAAGTAGGGATTATCCTCCTTCCATTGACGCTCCAGCATGAACACGACGTCGTCCGCATTGGCGTTGCGGGTCGGCTTGAAGTTCTTGTTAGAGTGCCACTTGGCATTCTTGCGGAGGTGGAAGGTGTAGACCGTGCCGTCCTCCGAAATGTCCCACTTCTCGGCGAGACCGGGGACGACCTTCGTGCCGCCACGCTCGAACTCGACGATGCGGTTATAGATCTGCTCGCTGGCGTCGAACGACGTGCCGGTGGTGTTGACGCCAGGGTAGAAGTTTTCCGGGCTACCTTCGGAGCAATACACGAGCGTTTTGGCCGAAAGCGGAGCCGCCGCCAGGAAGGCCGGGACGCAGACAGCTGCGAGAAGAGCTGATTTCCTCATTATGAAAGTCCTCTGAGACGGCTCTGGATTATGGCCGTTCCGCGACAGAGTTAAGGTGTGAACATCGTTCAATGTCAATCTGTCCCTCCCCGGATTCAAAGGATTTGGAAAAAATATACCATTTCAAGCTTGGGGGTGTCCGAAATCGCAAGCAGACCCGTCAAATCTGCGCGATTCCGGCAAACTTTCGCATGAATTCGCCGGAAGGCACGACGGTGTAAGAAAGCAACTTGGAGCAGGCGCTGCGCGCAACGAACTTACCCGATGGGCCGAGACCATAGGTCAGGCCGGGTTCTTCTTGGCCTTCATCATCGCCTCGACCGTCTCGGTCACTTTCGAGGCCAGGTCGGTCCGACTGAAGGGCTTGTGCAGCATGGGGTAACCCTCAGGCACCCGTTCCGGATTGGCATAGCCCGTCACGAGAAGCACGCCGAGGTCCGGCCTGATCTGGCGGGCCTGGGTCGCCAGATCGAGCCCCGTCATTCCGGGCATCGCGAAATCGGCGATCAGGAGGTCGATCTGATCGTCCGCCCGCAGGGTGTCGAGACCGGAAGCGCCATCGGAGGCCTCGACGACCCGGTGCCCCATCTCGGCGAGGTAGGCGGCCGTGACCGCCCTGACGTCCGGATCGTCGTCGACCAGGAGGATGCGGACCTTCTGGGTCGGGAGCGCAGCGGACACTTCCTTTGTGCCGACCTCCCGGGGGTTCGCCACCGTGCGGGACAGGTAAAGTTCGACGACCGTTCCGACGCCGACCGTGCTCTCGATCGTGACGGTGCCGCCGGATTGCCGGGCGAGCCCGTAAGCCATCGGCAGGCCGAGGCCCGTACCCTTGCCGACCTCCTTCGTGGTGAAGAAGGGCTCGAGCACCCTGTTGAGAATGTCGGCAGGAATGCCCATGCCCGTGTCGGCCACGGACACGACAACATAATCGCCCGCATCGAGGTCGGGAATCTCGCCTTCCGCCACTGTCCGGTTGTGCGTCGAGAGGGTCAGGGTGCCGTTCTCGGACATGGCATCGCGGGCGTTGATGCACAGGTTCAGCACCGCCAGCTCGAGCTGGTCCGGATCCACGGTCGCCATCCAGAGATCGTCGGACAGGTTCTTCTCGATCCGGATCACGCCGCCGAGGGTCCGCGCGAGAAGGTCGTTCATGTCGGCGATGACGCGGTTGATGTCCACCGTCTGCAGGCGCAGATCCCGCTGACGGCTGAAGCTGAGCAGCCTCTGCGTCAGGGAGGCACCGCGCTCCGCCGCATAGATGGCGTTCTTCAGGAGACGGTTCAGGCGCGGGTCGTCCGGCGCTCTGCGGGATGCGAGGTCGAGGCTCCCCAGCACGGCCATGAGAAGATTGTTGAAGTCGTGCGCGACGCCTCCGGCCAGCGTGCCCAGCGCCTGCATCTTGTCGGCCTGCCGCAGCCGCGTCTCCATCATCTTGCGCTCCGTGATGTCGCGCTCGATGGTGGCGATGCTCGTCACGCTGCCGGATTGGTCGAGGATGGGGATCTGGGTGACGAAGAACCATTGCGGATTCCCGTCCGTGCCCTGACGCTCCTCGATCCGCTCCACCGGGCTGCGGGCCTCGATGGCGTGGCGCTCGGCCTCGGCGATGGCCGCGGCTCGCTCGGGGGACGCAAAGTCGCTCTCCCGGCGGCCCAGGCAGGCCTCGACGCTCAGCCCGAAGCTCGCCGCCTTGCTACTGTTCACGCGCACGAAGCGGCCTTCCAGATCCTTGAAGGAGATCTGTTCGCCGATGCTCTCCATGAGGCCGCGCAGGAGGGCCCGCTCGGTGTTGAGTTCGCGCGTCAGCCGGTGGCGCTCGGACGCGGACGCGACCATGCCGGACAGGGCGGCTGGATCCCAGGGCTTGGGCACATAGGCCGCGATCCGGCCCTTGTTCACCGCTCCGATCACGGCCTTCAGGTCCGCATAGCCCGTGAGGAGAATGGCCTCCGCGTCGCTGTGCAGGCGGGCCTTGGCCAGAAACTCGTCGCCCTGCATCTCGGGCATGCGCTGGTCCGAGATGATGACCGAAATGTCCGGTTCTTTGCGCAGAAGGTCGAGGGCCTTGACAGGCGAGGACGCGGTGATGACCCGATAGTCGTTCTCGAAGAGATCCTCGATCGCGATCAGGATGTCCGGCTCGTCGTCGACGACCAGAATGGTATCGGGCTTGTGAGTGACGTCGTTCACCGCGATCATTCGATGTTCTGCCTTGGGATCGTCACGGTGAAACGGGCGCCTCCCATCGGGCCTTCATCGACCGTGATCGTTCCCTTGTGGGCCTCGACAACGCTATAGGCGATTGCGAGGCCAAGTCCAGTTCCGGAGCCGACCGGCTTCGTGGTGAAGAAAGGCTCGAAGACGCGCTCCCGCATGTCCGGGGCGATGCCCGGTCCCGTATCGCTGATCTGGATGGTATAGGTTGTCTCGTCGCTCGAAGTTTCAATATCGATGGCGCCGGTCCCGGCAATCGCGTCGGCGGCGTTGCCGATAATGTTCATGACCACCTGGTTCAGGAGGGCGGGGGAGCAATAGAGGTCCGGCGCGCCGTGATAGTGGCGCCTCACGTCGATGCGGGTGCCGAGCTTGTGCCCGAGGAGCGCCAGGACGGTCTCGATGGATTCGCGCACGTTGATCGTCTGGAAGCCGCCCTCGTCGAGGCGGGAGAAGCGCCGCAGGTTGAGGACGAGTTCCTGGATCCGGCCTAAGCCCAGTTTCATCGCGCCGACCCGCTCCTGGGCCTTGCCGAGCGAGCGTTCGAGACCGAGCTCGGCCGGAACCTTCGCCGAGATATCGGCGAGCAGGCGCTCCACCGTGCCCTGATGGGCCATGATGAAGGCGAGCGGATTGTTGATCTCGTGGGCGATGCCCGCGACGAGCTCGCCGAGGGAGGCCATCTTGGCCGCCTGCACCAGCTTGGCCTGGGTCTCCCGAAGGCGGTGATTGGCCTGTTCGAGCTCGAAATTGGCCTTGGCCAGGGCGCCCGCGAGGGAAGCCCGCGCCTCGGCGGAGGCGGCCTCTGTCCGGGCTCGCTCCAGGGCGAGCTCGCGCGCGCGCAGCTCGGTCTCAATGCGCCAGTTCTCGTCCTGCAGCAGCTTGCGCCTGACCAGCGCGCGGATGCGGATCCGCATGGCGTCGGGCTCTGCGGTCACGGGGACCACGTCGTCCGCTCCTGCGGCGAAGACGCGCGCCAGGGCATCGCTGCCGTCCTCGTTGCCGAGGCCGACGATGGAGAAGTTCGGAAGCTCCATCCCGGGAAGCGGTGCCAGGCCGCGATAGGCATTCAGCTGCCGGCAGAGCTCGACGCCGTCGAAGCTCGGGCTGAGCACATTGACCAGGATGCAGTCCCAAGAGGCGCCGGGACGGCTCACGAGGGTCAGCGCCTCGGGCGGCTCCGGGACCATCGTGACCTCGTAGCTCTCCCGGTTGAGGAGGTCCTGGAGATAGGTCCGGCGCGTCAGGCTGTCGTCCACCACCATCAGGCGGGCGCGCCGGAACGCGCTGAAGCTCGGCGCCTCGCGCCCCTCCTCGATATCCGAGCTGGTCCGGCGGCGCAGGAGGGCCTTGATCCGGAGGATGATCAGGTCCTGCTCGGCGGATTTGGAGATATAGGCGTCCGCTCCGCTCTCCAGGCCCTGCCGCTCGACGGCGCGCTCCCGTGCCTCCGTGAGCATGATGACCGGGATGGCGCGGGTCCGGACGTTCAGGCGCATCTGGCGCGACAGTTCGTCACCGTTCATGCCGGGCAGGTGAAAGTCCGCGATGACGAGATCCGGCAGGCCCGCATTCAGGCTGTCGAGGGCGGCCTCGGCCGTCGGCTGCCAGTCTACGGCGAAACCGTTGGTCGTCAGCATGTGCCGAAGCTGAAGCGCCTGGGTCTCCGAGTCCTCGACCAGGAGAATGCGGGGCGCGGGGGCGGGGCCGGCGCTCATTCGCCCTCTCCTTTGGCAAGGCGCAGGAGCCGGGGGGCGATCAGGTCGAGGGGCAGGCTGACGCGCGCGCCTCCCATCTTCACGGCCGCCGCCGGCATGCCGTAGACGACCGCGGTGCTCTCGTGCTCCGCCACCGTGTAGCCGCCGGCCCGGCGCAGATCCGTGAGGCCCTTGGCCCCGTCCTCGCCCATGCCGGTCAGGAGCACCCCGAGACCTTTGGCGCCGACGGACTCGGCGATCGATTCGAACATCAGCGTCGCGGAGGGGCGCTGGCCGCCGACCGGAGGGGCCGCGCTCAGGCGCAGGGTTCCGGCAGGGGACAGGAGCAGGTGGCGATCCCCCGGGGCGACATAGACCGTGCCGGCCGCGGGAATCTCCTGGTCCCGTGCCAGACGGGCCTTCAGGGGAATCAGCCCGTCGAGCCAGGACGCGAACCCTTCCATGAAGGGCGCTCCCATATGCTGGACGAGCAGGATCGGCAGGGGAAAGTCGCCCGGAAAGGCGCCGAGGATTCTGGCCAGGGCAGGAGGGCCGCCCGTGGAGGCGGCGATGCCCAGGATCGTCGGATGGGCGACGTTGCGGGCCTCTTCCTTCGCAAGAGACGGGGTGGCTGCCTCCGGCCGCCAGGCGAAGGAGCGCCGCCGCACCACCGGGACCTGACTCATGATGTAGAGCTGCGTGCAGATCGTCTCGGCGATCCCGTCATAGCCCGCGCTCGTCACCCCGACGGGCTTCTCGACCACCGAGAGGGCTCCCGCCCGCAGGGCATTCATGGAGATGCGCAATGCGGAATCCTCCACGCTGCCCGCAATGACCACGATCGGCGTAGGGCGCTCCGACATGATCCGGCGCGTCGCCTCCAGACCATCCATGCCGGGAAGGCGGATGTCCATGGAGATCACATCCGGCTGGACGCGGCCGATCTCCTGCAGGGCCTCCTCGGCGGACCCGACGGCTGCCGCCAGAACAAGGCGTGGATCGCGGGCGATGATATGGGCGAGGAGCTGGCGGATGACCAATGAGTCCTCGACGACCATCACGCGGACGCGCGAATGCGAGGGGGACATCATAAGAGCTGTCCTATGGTTGCCAGGAGCTCGCGCTGGTCGAACTTCTGCTTGGTGATATAGGCGTTCGCCCCCAGATCGAGACCCCGGCGCACGTCGGCGGGATCGGCCCGGGACGTCATCAGGATGACCGGCGTAGAGGCAAGCCGCGGATCCGCCTTGATGGCCTGCAGCAGGCCGAAGCCGTCCATGCGCGGCATTTCCACGTCCGCGATGACGAGATCGACCATCGTCTCGCCGGAGCGCAGCACGTTGAGCGCGTCCATGCCGTCGACGCTGAGCAGGACCTGGTAGCCCTGCGCCTCGAGAATGCTCTTCTCGAGGGTCCGAGTGGTGATCGAATCGTCGACCACGAGCACCGTCGCGCCATGCTCCTTCGCGGACGGCGTGCCTTCTGCAAGACCCAGGCCGCTGGCAGCCAGCCGACCTTCATGCCGGATCCAATGCTCGACGAGGCGTTCGGGACTTAAGACAAGGGCCGGCATCTCGTCCTCGAGGAGCACGGTTCCGGAGACCGTCTCGCCGAGGCCGATGGCCTGGACTTCGTTTACCAGCATCGTGCGGACATCATGGAGGGCGTTGACGGCCAGGGCGCAATAGCGGGTCCCGTATCGGATGAGCACGACTTTGGCATGTCCAACCTCGATCGGAATGGGCGCATTGGGCGATCCTGTGAGTGCGGCGAGAGCGACGACAGGAACAATAACGTCCTGACCCCGGACATCGATCCGCGCCGTCGGGCGCCCCTCCACACTCTCCAGGGAGCGGGCATTCAACCGGAGCAGGCGCTCGACCCCATGGGTGGGGAGCCCGAACATCCTCCCTTCCGCCTCGACCAGGAGGAGCGGCTGGTGAGCGGCCGTGAGGGGGACCGACAGGAGGGCTTCCGTACCCCAGGGATAGCGGGGACGCAGCAGGACCGAGCCGTGAAGCCTGCGGGCGGCATCCGCCACGACCGAGAGCCCGATGCCGCGGCCCGAGAGGCGGTCCACCGCATCGGCCGTCGAGAAGCCCGGGGAGAAGACCAGGGAGAGAAGCTGGTCCATGCGCGGCGCGGGCTCGTCTTCGGCCCGGGGCTGCAGAAGGCCCCGCTCGATGGCGACCTGCTCGATGCGGGCGAGGTCCGGCCCCCGCCCGTCGTCCCGGACGCTGATCGTCAGGCGCCCGCCCCGAGAGGTCAGTTCGAGGACGATCTCGGTCCGCTCCGTCTTTCCTCGGGCGGCGCGCTCGGGTCCGCTCTCGGCCCCGTGGCTCACCGCGTTGCGGAGGAGATGCATGACCGGATCCTTGAGGGCCTGGAGCACCTGGCGGTCGGCCTGGATGTCGAGGCCCAGGGTGCGGACATGCACGTTCCGGCCTTCCTCGCGGGCGATCTCGCGCACCATGGGGCCGAAGGTGCCGAAAACCGTTTCGGCGGATACGAGGGAGACCCGCTCGATATTCTCCCGGACCTGCCGTGCGGCCTGCTCGGTCGCCCAGCTCGCGAGCTTGTGGCTGCGCGAGAGAGCCGACAATTTGCGGAACAGGCTCTTCAGATCCTGGTCGAAGTCCCGGAGCCGGGGGGATATGGCGCGCGGGGGCCGGGCCTGGGCTCCTAGGGTTCCCGGCAAGCCGGAAGTGCCGGAGACGATCTGCCTCTGAAGCGTGTCCCAGCTGCGTCTCAGGTTGCGGACGTCGAGCTCGATCTGGTGAAGCGTGTCCGTCATCGCATCGTCGGCCTGGATCTCAGCCAGGAGCTGATGCATGGAGCTCGCCAGCTCCTCGATCTGCCCGGCCGCGACACGCAGGTAGGTCCCCGCCTCGGTTGCCGGTTCGGATCTCTCGACGGTCGCACTTCCCTTCTCGGCGGGCGGCTCGCTGGCCGCGGCGGCTTCCAGCGAGGTCGCCGCCGGGGGACGCGAGGGCCGCTCGGCCGGAGCCACGCCGGGTGGGTGCAGCTCCTCGGCGACCAGGTCCTCGATCGTGTCGAGGCTCGTGCGTACGGCCGCGATGGTGTCCTGGTCGAGCGTCTGGCCGCCGTCGAGGACGCGGGAGAACAGGGCCTCGAGCTGGTGGGCGACCTCTTCCACTGCCGGAAGGTCGACGGCCCGGGCGGCGCCCTTGAGGGAGTGGGCCCGGCGGAAGACGTCCGTCATCTCCAGGGGAGCGCCACGGTCCGCATCGTCGAGCGCCTTGCGGATCGCATGCAGATGCTCCCGGTGTTCCACCTCGAACGCGGCGAGCAATTGTTTGCGAATATCCGTCACGGCCCGTGCTTCCACTGCTCCTGCGGTCAGACCCGGTAGCGTTCGACGAGGGTCAGAAGCTGCTGCGACAGATCGGAGAGATTCGCGGCCGCCATGTCGAGTTGCCGGGTGCCGGCTGCGGTCTGCTGGCTCGCCTGCCGGATGTTCTGGAGAGCTCCCATCACCTGCTCGATGCCGAGCTGCTGCTGATTCGTCGAGGCTACGATCTGCTGGAAGGTCTGAACGCTTTCCTGCACGCGGCTCGAAATCTCCGTGATCGTCTGCTGGGTCGTGTCGGTCCGCTCCTTGCCGGCGGTGACGCGCTTGACCGCCTCCTCGGTGAGCATCACCGAGGAGTTGATGCCGCGCTGGATGTCGCCCAGGATGGAGCGGACCTGCGCGGTCGCGTCCTTGGCCTGATCGGCCAGAACCTTCATCTCGGAGGCGACGACCGCGAAGCTGCGGCCGTTCTCGCCGGCGGCCGCAGCCTCGATGGCCGCATTGAGCGCCAGGAGGTGCGTTCTCTCGGAAATGTCGTTGACGGACGAGATGATCTCGCCGACGGCCTGCGTCTTCTCGCTCAGGGCCACGATGTTCTCGGCGACGGCTTCGGCCTGCTCGCGGATCGCATCCATGGCCAGCGCCGTGTCGTCGACCGCCTGCAGGCCGGCCACGCTGGTCTGGGCGGTGGCCTGCGCGGACGCGATGACCTCCTGCGCCCGCTTGCCGATCTGGGCACCCGCATGGGTGATCTCGTCCACAGTCGCGGCCGTCTCCTGGACGGCGGCGAGCTGCTCCTCGACGCTGGCGGCCTGCTCCTGCGTAGAGGCGCGAATCTCTGCAGCCGCCGCGTTCAGATTCTCGGTCGCCTCCCGGCTCTGCCTGGCCAGCTGCCTCAATCCGTCCACCATCTCGTTGAGGGTCGCCCCGAGGCGGCCGATCTCGTCATTGCCGGCCGTCGCGGTCTGCCCACCCAGGTCGCCCCGCCCGACCCGCTCGACGAACTGCATGAAGGCGTTCAGCGGATTGGCGATCGACGCCCGCAGCGCATAGGTGATGAGAATGCTCACGAGGGCGACGCCCGCGAGAGCCAGAATGATCGAAGTCCGGCTCTGGTCGTAGACCTCCGCGACCCGCCTCTGCCCGATGGCGACGGTTTCGCCGAAGATCCCCCTCACGTCGTCGAGGAGCTTGATCCAGTCGCTCCGGTTGCCGTTCAGGGCGGTCTGGGCGGACAGGATGCCCGGGAGGTCGTTGGCCTGAATGGCCGTGAACTGCCGCTCGGTGTCGGCCCGGAGCTGGCGCAGCTCCCCGCTCGCCGAGACGAGGAGTTCCGCGATGCGCCGCCAGGCTTCGCTGCGCTCGCCGGAGATGGATTCGGCCCTGTAGCTGTTCGCCGCGGCGATCGATTGCGTCAGGGCCCCTTCGGTGGCGGCCGCGCGCTTGTTCCATTCGGAAATCAGGTTCTCGAAGGCGTTCTGCTGCTGGCCGAGCGAGCGCAGGAGGAACCGCGACAGGATCTCCTCCCGCAGGACGCGCATCTCGTTCTGTTGCGCGCCGATCGTCTCCACCTGCCGCATGATCGTCAGATCGCGGTTGACGATCGTCTCGGTCGTCTGGCGGACGTCCGCAAGCTGGTTGAGCGTATACATTCCAAGCCCGACCATCAGCGCCACGATGAGGGCGAAGCCAAGGAGGATGCGGTTCGCGATCGATATCGTCACGTCAGACTCCGGAAACAGGAGAAGCAGGAAGGGAAAGCAGGAAGGGGCGAAGCAGGCGGTCTATGTCCAGAAGAGATAGGATTCTTTCCTGGTCCGCAACGTCGGATCCGAATTCGGCATAGCCGGTCACGGCCTCGTTCCGGAAACCGCGGCCTTCCTCGTGGGCGATGGGCGTGGCCGTTTCCACCCCCTGGGCGCGGTCGACCCGCAGGGCAATTCTCGGGGAGGAGCGGCGCAGGAGAACCAGATGTCGCCCCTCCTCGTCGGAGGCCGGAGCCATGCCGAGAGCGGCGCTCAGGTCGATGACGCTGACCAGCTGGCCGTTCCGGCCCAGGAGACCGACCAGGGCTGCAGGCCCATTGGGCACGGGGAGGCAGGCCTGGAAGGGCAGGATCTCGGACACCGCCGCGAGAGGAATCCCGAAATGCTCGCGCCCGGCTTTGCAGGCCAGGACCTCCAGGGTTTCCGAAGCGGGTGCGGTCTTGCCCTCGCGGCGGGCCGCCAGCCGCTGCGTCCGCTCGTCGAGGATGCGGCGCATCCTCTCCTCGGCCGAGAGCGTGCCGGTGCGGCTGATCTGCCTCAGCTTGCGCCGCAGGGACTTCGCCATGTCACTCCCCCTTTCCGGAACTGGTCACGGCCCGGAGGTGCAGGCGGACCAGATTCCGCATCTCCAGGGCCGTGAGACCGTCCGTTTCTTCGAGCACCGTCTCGCCCGGCAGCGTAGCGGCGATCCGCCCCGCATTGGTCAGGGAGCGTCGACCGGCCCCTTGGCGCCCGTCGGCCAGAAGCAGAAGCCCGAGATGGTAATGAGCCATGGCAAAGCTCTTATCCAGATAGATGCTCCGGCGAAAGGCCTTCTCGGCCTCGGCAGGCTTTTTCAGGGCCTGAGCGATCAGGCCCTCATAAAAATGCAGAGCCGAACTGAGGGGCTGGATCGAGAGGGCTCTGCGGCAGAGCGCCTCCGCATCCTTGAACCGGCCCGCATCGGCGAGTGCGCGCACTTCGGCCAGCAGGGAATCCGGGCAATGGGGCACGGCGACCGGCATCCGCTCCGCGGCCGGCAGAACGGGTCGGGCCGGCCTGTTGAGAGGAGGCTTGGCGAGGCGGGGCAGGGCCGGGCGGGGAGCCGGCAGGGCAGGCTTGACGTTCGCAGGAAGCGGCAGCGTGTCGGCTGGGGAAGGCTCCGAGAGCGCGCCCTCGGCCGAGAGGCGCCGGTAGGCCACCGTCCCTGGAAGATTGATCACCTTCAGGAGGGCAGCGAAGGCCGGGCTGGGCTCGGCATGGCCCAGGAGCATCCAGCCCTCCTCCCGCAGGGTCTCGCTAAGGGCTTTGACGATCCGGACCACCGTATCCGGGTGGAAATAGATCAACACGTTGCGGCACAGGACGAGGTCGAACTCCGTGAACTGCAACGGCGAGGTTCCGTCGAGGAGGCTCAGGAGGTTGTGGCGCTCGAACCGGACCAGGGCGCGGTACTCTTTCTTCAGCCGCCACCGGTCCTTGCCGTCAGTGCGATCGAAGAACGTCGCCAGGTCCTCGGGCGAGAGGGAGCGCAGGACCCAACGGCCGAACAGGGCCTGGCGCGCCGTTTCCAGAAAGGTCTCGTTGATGTCCGAGCCGGTAATGACGATGCGCCAGTTTTCCAGATCGTCTCCGAGCAGCTGCTTGAGCAGGATGGCGACCGAGTAGGGCTCGGCGCCGGTGGCGCAGCCCGCGCTCCAGATCCGCAGGCGCTTCTCCGCGCGCCGGCGCTCGATGATGTCGGGCAGGATCCTCTCGCGAAGGGCCGTGAACTGCTCGGCGTAGCGGAAGAAGAAGGTCTCGCCGATCGTGATGTCGGCCTCGAGGCGGCTCCATTCCGGAGGGCCGAGCACAGGGTCGGCGAGACGCTCCAGGTAATGGGCGCTGTCCCGGCAGCCGGTCGCGCGCAGGCGCTTGCGAATTCTTTCCCAGAGAAGATCGTCCTTGTCCTCGTAGTAGAAATGGCCCGTCCTTTCGATGACCTGGGCCTTCAGACGGGAAAAGGCGGCATCGAAATCGAGGCGGGGGACGAGCTGTCCGGCCATCAGGCCGTGGCCGACCACGTGTCGAGGCGGCTCTGCGCCTGACGGTTCAGCTCGGAGAGGGCTCGGCGCTCTCCGGCCATGAGGATGCGTTCCAGGGAAAGGAGATGAACGAGCCTGCCGTCGAGGTCGATCTCGGCCTCGACGCAGCCGTTCAGGGTCCCTTCTTCGCGCACGGGGAAGAGCTGCGAGGCCGAAACGGTCTTCACATCCTCGACCCGATCCACGAGGAGGGCGGTCGGCAGATCCGGCGTCAGGCCCTCGACGAGGATGAGGTGGCGGTAAAGGTCGGTCTCGGACGAAGTTTCCTCCCGGGGCAGCCCGAACAGCACGTCCAGCCTGACGGCCGGCACCGCAGAACCGCCCAGGTTGAAGAACCCCGCTACGGGCGCGGGCAGGCTCGGCGGGCGCCGCAGATGGGGAAGGGGCAGCAATTCCCGCACCGCATCCCGGCGCAGGGCACATTCCGTGCCGCATATGTCGAAAAGAACGATCTGCAGGCTTGCCATGGCTCGGGCTTGGATGATGGAGCGGGACGGGATGTCCCGCTGCTCCTATATTGGGCGGAACGCGGCTTCCCGCAACAAGGCCTTTCCTTGGCCTTTGGGGATCAGTCCTGACGGGCGGTCAGTACTGACGGACCTGGCCGGTGATTTCCATGATGGCGTTCAGCCCGGCGCTCGCCTCGTCGGAATAGCCCGTCTGCTGAACGGCGCGGAAGATCTTCTTCGCATCCTCATAACGGCCGAGCTTGAAGTAGGACCAGCCGCGCAGGAGCATGAGGTCGTTCTGTTCGGGAACGACGCGGGCCCGCTCCCCGAGAGCCAGGATAACGTCCACAAACCGCCCATCGCGATAGGCCGCGACGGCGCGCTGGGCCAGGATGGCGGCGCTGAGCTCGGTCCGGCGCGTCGCATTCTGCGGCGCCTGGGCGGCCGCGACGGCGGCCTTGCCGGTCAGGTCCTTGCGCAGATAGGCGAGGGACTTGCCGTAGGCCGCGTCCTCCCGCTGCGCTCCGCTGCCCGTCTTGAGGGCGTGATCGAAGGCGGCCGCTGCCTCCAGGGGCCGGTTCAACTCCATCAGGCACCATCCGAGGTTCAGGGCCGCGGGGGCGGAAAGGCGGCCCGGGTCCTGGGTCGTCGTGCAGGCCCGGCGCGCGGCGCCCGACCGGGCGGGACGGCGGCTGACCTGGAGCTGGCGCTCCTGCTGCACGACGAGCCGGTCATAGGCGGCCATGCGCGCTTCCTCGACGCTTCGGGGGCGTTCCGGAGCCGGCTCCGGGGCGGGTGCGGGCCGTTCCGGGGCTGGGGAGGCCGTCCGTGCAGAAGGCACCTCAGCCTCGGGCGGTGGGGGCGGTGCAGGCTGCGTCGTGGCCCGGGCGGTCCGGTCGCGGGTGATCCCGTCGGCCAGATCGGCGATGCGCTGAGAGCGGGAGCGCCATTGCGACACGATCGCGTCGAAACGGGCGCGGTCGTTCAGGCGCTGGCTCGTGAGCGCCACGCCATAGGCCGACGGCTCGTCGTCGGCTTTCCAGCTCAAAGCCTCCTCAAACCATTCCCGTGCGGTGCGGAACTGCCCGGTATTGTAGGAGTACCAGCCGAGCGCCTGGGCGCCGTTCACAGACCGGGCCTTGGTGACGGCCGGGACGAAGCGGGCGACGATCTTCGGGTCGAGACGGGGAGGCGGATCCTGGCTCAGCAGGGCCGTCGTCACGTCGAGATAGACCTGCATATTCTCGGGCGCCTTGTCGCGCCACTCATACGCAAAGGCTTCCGCCTCCGCGAGGCGGTTGAGATCCCGCAGGGAGAGCGCGTAGCCTTCTGCCGCCTTCTCGGCGCCGCCACGGTCGAGGGCCGTCTTGAACCAGCCCAGCGCCTTCTCGGGGTTCTTGTGGTGGTAATTGTAGTAGCCCAGCAGGAGCGCGTTGCCGGGCTCCGTCTCGCCTTCCGCAAGGCGCTCGACGACCCCGAGATCCTCGGCCGAGGCCGTGAGTTTGGCGTCCGTGGAGGCACGCGCGACGCGGCGGCGCGCCAGCTCGTCACGGATGGCGCTGAAATCGTCCGGATTGTCGCCGCCCTTCCGCTCGTATTTGAGGAGATCGGCGATCTGGGCCTCGTCGAGGAATGCGAGAGCCTTCTGCAGCGTCCCGAGCCGCTCGGCCGGGTTCGCGCAATTGGTCAGGATATAGGTATAGACGTCGCGCGTGCGGGTGGTCTGATCGGTCTTGGCGAAGGCCTCGGCCACCCGCCAGAGGGAATCCACGTTGGCGCAGGTCAGCAGCGACGGCGTCTCCGTCGCGATGGACAGGACGGTGCGCCACTGGCTGTTGTCGGACGCGTTCACGAGCCGCTTGCGCGCCTCGGCGACATCGAGAGCCGTGACCAGATCCGGCGGTGGCTTCCATTGCGGGTCGGCGGCCTGGCGGGCCGCGATGGCGGCGCGCGCTTCGCTGAACCGGTTTTCCGTGTAGAGGCTCCAGAGGCGATCCACTTCGGGATCGTTCACCACGCCTCCTCCCCCGACCAATTGGGAGAGATCTGCCGGGGGAGTCCAGTCCGGATAGAGCGCCCGCAGCCGGGCGATTTCGGCATCGACGCGGCGCGTATCCCCTTGGGACGCGAAGTAACGCAGGGCGGATTCGTCCACCTGCCGGCGGGGAGGCGCAGAGGAGGCGTTCGGATCCGTGCCCTGAGGTGGGGCAGGCGAGCCGGATTGCTGCGCCAGCGCCGCGAAGGCGAGGCCCGCAACCACGAACGCCATCATGCCACGGTTCAAAGGCATTGCGGATATTTCTCACCGATCAGCGACATCGACAGCAGGTACAGGCTCGCCGGATAGTAGAATTGCGGGTTGAACGCCTTCAGAGCGTCCGGAACCTTCGTTCCGTCCAGCGCGCAGGCGAGCAGGGCCGACAGGGCCACATAGCCTTGGTCCGTCAGGCGCTCCTTGATCTCTCCGGTCACCACGTTGACGGTGGCGACACCCTCCTGGTCCACGATCCAGCGCTGCCTGAGCGTCTTCAGCCAGTCCATGTCGGCCATCCCCGCCCTCAACAAGTAAAGAGGTATCCTTAACGAGTTGTAACCGAACTCGGGTTCGAACCCTTCGGCCGTACGAGGCATCATGCGGTTGCGGATGGAGAGCCAGTCTGCCGGAAGATGGAATTTCCCGGCCGTGGCCTGCTGAAGCAGCACGATGCCTTCGCGCCAGACGCCGTTCCAATCGTATTCCGGTGCCAGGGTCGCGAGCACCGGAAAAGCCTCAAAGACCCAGTAGGACAGGTTGACGACCGGGCCGTCCCGGCGGTCCGCCTGGGTAAAGCCCTTCACGCCCGGGAGCAGGAACGGGAAGCCGGCATTCTTGGCGATCGCCGCCTTGCCGATGGCCTTGGCGAGTTTCTGAGCCGCCTGGTTGTAGCGTTGGTCCTGCCAGGCCGCTCCGGCCCTCGCCAGCGCAAAGGCGATCAGGATGTCGCCGTCCGTGGCGTTGTTGCGGTCCGTCACGTGGGGGGTGGCCGTGGGATCCCATTTCCACACCGCGAGACCGTCGTCGCGGATCAGGAACTCCGTGTAGGTGAAGGTCCAGATCTTCTCGAAAGTCAGGCGGTCGCCCGCCGCAAAAGCCAGGAGCAGGCCGTAGCCCTGCCCCTCGCTATGGCTGATGTTGCCGTTGGCGTTGTCGACCACCCTCCCGGTGTCCTCGACGAAGCGGGTCCGATAGGCCTCCCAGTCGGCGGAGGAGACGAAGCCCGTGATCTTGAGCTGTTCCATGGTTGCGCTCCGGGCGGACGGCGTCAGGCCGGCCAGCAGCAGGAGGAGCAGTGCGGAGCGGGACAGGCAGCGGAAAACCGCGTTCATGCGTTCTCCTTCATCGGTTGCGACCCATTCGGTTCAGCAGGAGATAGGTCGCGGCTCCGAGAAGTGTGCAGCACACCACGACGAGAAGAGCATATTGCAGAATGTTGACGGACATCCAGTTCGCGGCGACGAGCCGGAAATTCGTGAACGAGAAAGGCTCGGTCTGCACGAACGAGAAGCTGTCGATCGGCTCGACCTCGAGTTTTTCCTCCGTCGGGTCGAGGGCGACCGCCCGCCCGGAGACCTGCGACCAGACCATGGGATGGGTCAGCCGGATCATCTCGTCAGCGAGCGCCTCCTCGGTCCGGGCCGTCACCAGGGTCCGGGTGCCCGGCCCGTCGGCGCGGCTCTGCACCATCAGGAGCGTGGTGCGCTGCGGCGGCTCATAGGGAGTGTCCTTCCTGTCCTCCAGAGTGAGCTTCGCAAGCGACAGGTTGAAGGTAGTCTCCATCCATTCCGTGACGGATTCCAGGCTCCTCTGGAGGAAGCCCCGCCGTTGCAGGTTCTCGGCCCAGCGGCGGCGCATCTCGTCGGTGGTGACAGGTTCCGTCGGCTCGGCTGCCGTTCGCCCTCCCGGCGCAGCGGATGCGGTCTTCTGGGCCGGCCGGCCCTGTCCCTCCGGGTGAGCCGTCGGATAGGCCCAGCTGGAGGCCGGGCCCGGCTGCCAGATGTTGCGCAGGTTCTCCGAGACGTTGACGCGCCCGAGCAGGCCCGGAGGCAGCTGGTCCAGGGCGCCCACATGGATCACCGACACGTCGTTGGCGCTGGCCGCATTGACGAAGTAGGCCCGCACGGGCGCGTTCGCGTCCCGCGCCATCCGGGCGAGCAGGGTGCCGGCCGCGGAATAGTTCGGGGCATCCTGTCGTGCGAGCACGACGGCCGCCGGCGCATCGCCGTAGGGGAAGCCACCGGTGCCCAGGGTCGCGAGATCCGGCATCTTACCGATGCGCCCGAAGGTCGGGATGTAGAGCGAGCTTGTGTCGAACAGGACGAAGCGGCTCGTCTCCGACAGGGTCTCGCCCGGAACACAGCGGTCGTCGGCGGCCGTCAGGAGGATCGCTTCGAATGCGAAGTGATTGAGGCCCGGCTTGAAGTTCCGCATCGGAATGCGGATCGGATGGCGCCGGAAGAGGTCACCTCGCGACGTGATGGTCATCGTCGCGCTGATCCGGTCGTTCACATAGATGTCGATGCGGCTTCCGGGCTGGACGGCCGACGTGTGCGCGGCATCGAGGAACAGGGTGGCCTCGCCGTAATCGGTGGCATAGAAGTCGGACGGGAGATTGATGGTGAACCGCGTCCTGAAGCGCCGTCCGGAGAATTCCTGAGTCGGGACACCGAGCTCAGAAAGGCGCAGCTGCCGGCGGCCCAGCACCTTCGGCGCCTCGGGCCAGAGCCAGGAGGCGGTATCGACCGTTCCCCGTTCGCCCGCGTTTCCGCTATGGCCCTGCCCGCCGACGATGTTGATGGCGCTGTCCAGATCATTCCAGCTCGGGCCCGAGACCAGCAGATAGGGGGCGGTCGATCCCGGATCCTGCATCATGATGGCCAGGGGCTGGATCGTCGCCGCCTCCGGAACGGTCGCCGTGATACCGCGCAGCTCGCCCGCAATGCCCATGACGACCTTGAGGGTCCCTACGGGCGAGGGGCCCGGATCCGCCTCCAGGACTTGGATGACCGGATGGGCGTAGCGGCCGCGCAGGGCCACGAGCTGGGCCAGACGGAGGAGGCGGTCCCGGATCTCGGGACGATAGATGCGCGGCGCGACGATGCGAATCGTCGTCACGCCGAAATTGTCGAGGCCGATGGCGGGCAGATCCTCCAGGCTGCGCATCGTCCGCGGCGCGCCTTCCGTGAACATCAGGCTCGTCGAGGCGGCGTCCAGCTCGGTCCAGAGCTCGTAGGTCGCCTTGATGGTGCAGTCCGTCCGGTGACGCTGGGTCGCGTCCATGCGAATGATGTTCTGCCCGGTCCTGAGGAGTCCCTGGCGGACCGGAACCACGACGCGCTTGATCCCCTGCGCGGACATGATGGGGATCTCGGTCACGGTCTCGCCGTTGATCGTGACCCTCAGATTCGACGCCTCCGGCATGACGACGACGGCGTTCTGATAGCCGACCGACAGGCTCGATCCGCTTGCCGCCTCGTCCTGCGTCAGGAAGACCGCCCAGCTGTGGGAATCCGTCTCGCCCTCGAACCGGATGGTCTCGAACGGCAGGAGGGGGCGGGTCACGCCCCGCACGGGCGCAGCCGCGCCCGATTTTTGTGCAGGCTGAGCCGTCGGGCGAGCGGGCGGATCCGAGTTTTGAAACCTTCCGGGCTCGGACGAAGAGCCTGCCTGCGCCGGCGGGCGGGCTGCCGGTGGGGCGATCTCGAAGGGGGCCGGCGTTGCCGGTGCCTGGCCCCGTGCCGGGGCACGGGCAGGCGGCGTGGCCGGAGCTGGAGCCGTGGGCTGCGCCTTCATGTCGAAGGGGGCGACGGAAGGAGTTGCGGCAGGGGCCGGCGGCTGTGAGGGCGCCGCTCCGGGAGCAGGCGCAGGCGCGCTTGGCCTGTCCGGCGACATGCTGAAGGGGGCCGGCTGGGCGAGCGCCGGCCCTGCGGCCAGAATGCCGAGCGCCAGGAGGAGGGGGAACGGAAACGCGCGCAACGCGGCCTCTATTTCGCTATGGATGCCGACTCGCCGGCAGGGGTCATGGGGGCGGGCGGCGGTTCGGGAGCACCGAGCTTCTGCAGGCCGAAGAGATAGGCCAGGCCGCGCCCGGTCTGATAGAGCGCGACCGAGAAGAACCAGATGGTCCCGCGCAGGATGCCGATATCCTGGTGCCGGCGCTTCTGGAACTGGCTCCACTGGTCCGCATTCGCGAAGACCAGATCGGCGATCAGCCGGTGATGCTCGGGCGTTTCGGTGAGGAAGCGGCAGCCGATCAGGACGCCCTTTTCGTCCATGCTCATCTTCCGGACCTCCATCGGCAGCTGGTCGATGGGCAGCGTGGAATAGGGCGTGAACTCGAGGGTTCCGAGGGCGCCCTTCTTGAGGCCCGGCAGGGCGGACTGGGTCAGGCGGAGGCTGGCGCCGCCCACCGAGACGTCCTGAACCATTGCGTCGACGACCTTGTCGCCCATGATGAAGCGGCATTGGCGCTGAACGCGGACGCGGTGGCTTTGGCGCCGTGTGCCACGCTCCGACACGACCCCGAGGGCGCACCCGGCGATGACCAGGTTGAGAAGGTTCCAGGCCCCCGTCACCAGGGTGACGTCGGCCTTGTAGGGCTCCGCCCAAAGCCTCACGGCCGTCGCGACGATGCCGAGCACCAGAAGGCCGAAGATGATGAAGAAGGGCGCACCCAGTTCCGAGACCCGGCTCTGGCTCAGGGATTCGTTCTTGGCCGTGACCTTGAAGGTGGGCTTGCTGGGATTGGCGATGACCGAGAGGATGGCGGGAAACAGGTAGACCGTCTGGATGAATTCATAGAGATCCGAGATCCAGGGCCAGCGATAGCGCCCGTAAAGATAGTTCTGCATCATGAAGTTCACCATCATGTAGGTCGAGGTGTAGGCGAGGAACTCGCCTCCCGATGCAGTGAAGATCTCGAGGGAAAAGAACAGGTAGCAGAGCGGCGAAATCAGGAAGCAGAGCCGCGTGAACGGAAACAGCCAGAACAGCATGCTCGACAGGTAGCACAGGCGCTGGGGCAGGCTGAGACCGCGTTTGAAGAGCGGGAAGCGGTAGCGCATGATCTGCATCATGCCCTGCGCCCAGCGTGAGCGCTGGCCGATGAAGCTCGCGAAGGTGTCCGGCTGCAGGCCGGCGATCAGGGGCCTGTCGACATAGATGCTCTTCCAGCCGCGGGCATGGAGTTCGAGGGCGGTCTCGCAATCCTCCGTGATGCTGACGCCGCTGAACCCGTTCGTCTCCTGCAGGGCCTCCCGGCGGAGCAGGGCGGCCGACCCGCAGAAGAAGGCCCCGTTCCAGCGGTCGAGACCCCGCTGGATGATGCCGTAGAACATCTCGTTCTCGGACGGCATCGTGTCGAAGGTTCCGAGATTCCGCTCGAGCGGGTCCGGGTTGATGAAGAAATGCGGCGTCTGGACAAGGAAAAGATTCTTTTCCGTATTGAAGAAGCCGACCGTCTCCTCCAGGAAGCTGCGCGCCGGCGCATGGTCGGCGTCGAAGACCGCGACCAGATCGCCGGTGGAGTGCTCGAGACCGTTGTTCAGGTTTCCGGCTTTCGCGTGCAGGTTCTTCGCGCGGGTCAGGTACTTCACGTCGAGAGCGGCGCAGAGGGCCTGCAGCTCGGCCCGGCGCGCCTTCGCTTCCTCCGCCTGGGCCTTGTCGGAGGACTGGCACTTCTGGTCCGTGCCGCCGTCGTCGAGGAGCCATACGGTCAGCTTGTCGGCCGGGTAGTTCATGGCCTTTGCGGCCGCAAGCGTGGAAGCGAGCAGGTTGGCGTCCTCGTTGTAGGACGGCACGAACACGTCGACGGAGGGCAGGTTCTCGTCGTCGATCCGTGGCGGGCGGCGGGACGGGAGGGGGCTGGAGACCACGAACAGGCTGAGGAACAGCATCAGGACGCAGTACATCTCGGCCACATAGAGCAGGATGGCCGGGATGTAGTTCTCAAGCTCGGTAATGGGCGGCAGGGTGCTGGTGGTCCGCCAGAACACATAGCGCAGGACGATGGCCGTTCCGAGCGCGAGGGCGATGAGCCGCCAGACCCCCTGCGCTCGAAAGAATTTCAGCACGATCATGCAGGAGACGACCACAAGTCCTGCGATGAGATGCGCCTGAAGGCTGATGGGTAAGGCAACCAGCAAGAGGATCAAAGTAGCCGCCACGGCCCAAAAGGCTACGATTAGACCCTTCTTCATTGGCTATCGATCTCTTTTCGGTTCTTTACGTTGGGCTACGCATAGTTCAGGCACCCGCAAGGGTCTATCGTAATATTAGCGGCTCCCATGCGACCGAGAATCCCGCCGAGCTGTCAGAATTAGGGCGGGGGCGGAACGACGGGATAGCCTTCGAGCGGCCGGCTCGGCTCCACGGGGCGGGGCGCAGGCGCAGGGGCGCGCACCGTGGAACGGGCCGGTGTCCGGGACGGGGGCGTACGGGCAGCAGAGGGGCGGGCCGCCGGCACATCGGCTCCCATGCCCAAAGGAAACGCAGGGGCGTCCAGCCCGCCGAGCTGAGGCGCAACCGGGGGCGGATCTCCAAAGGGGTTCCATCCCGAATGGGAATAATAGGCCGAGATCGTGAAGGCATACATGGTCCGGAGGAGCTGCTCCTCGGTGGCGTCGGCGTCGCAAAGGCGCAGCCGCACCGATACGATGCCGCCGGGGACTATGATCGCAGGTGTGTTGGGTTCGATCTGCTGCCAAGCATAAAGGCAGACGTCGCCTGATCCTGAACGGCCCGTGGCGAAGCCGAAGGGGCCGTATTTGTTCTGGACGTAATAGAGGGAGGTCCGCATGTCGACGCCCGGAACGCGCTCCTCCATCTCGCTTTCGATCCGATCCGGCGTGATCCGCCGGATCTTGATCACGTCGTCGTTCTCGGAGGGCATCTCCACGTCGGTGGCGAAGCTCACATAAAAGGCATTCTGACCCGTCGTCGCCGAAGCGGTGGACAGGGCGATCTCCTGGGAAACGCCGTTCTTGTAGGTGCGCTGCAGGACGGCCACCACGGCCGGGCCGCCCGGCGGCGGCATGACCAGTGCCTTGGAGGCCGGAACCTCCGTCATCAGGGTCGCAAACCGAAGCTCGGACTGGGTCGAGCATCCCGCCAGGATGGCCGTTGCGGCAAGGGACAAGGTCTTCAGCGCCCGGAGAGCGCGCGAGGCGCGATGCCGCGCCTCTTCCGGCAGGTGCCGGGCAGCCGAAATCGTCAAGGTTGGACGGGAATGCAATAACATGCTGCTGAACTGAACCGGATCAACCGCAACAAGGGAAAGTCTGCACAGGGGTCTCCCATCATGGGGGCGGATGAAATGCCTAACTAGGCATGACCAAACATGGTTAATGAAATGTGAAGCTTTCCCCTCAGGAAAGCATTTTCCCTGCCTTTCGCACCGGGCCAACCGGGCAGCCGCATGCCTCCCGAGGCCCGACGGTTCGGATAAGAGACTTCGCAGGGGGAAATTATGGAGCGTCAGGCAATTCATGGGCCGGCACACGGCCGGCCCTGGGCTCACGGCAAGGAGCCGACGATGTCGCAGAGGGCGTCGACCACGATCCGGCTGATGACGGCGCCCTTCTCGGCCGACGCGAGGCTCGGGTCGCCGACGACGCCCGAACCACCGGAAATCTCCGCCATGGTCCGGAACAGGGAGCCGCGCCCGCCCCTGAGGAGGTCGGAATTCGCCCAGTCATAGGTCATGATGTGACTGTATCCGGGGATACGGTCCCGGCGCACCGAGGCCTCGTCGATATGCAGCATCAGCGAGGTCTCGAACTCGCAGGCATGGCCGACGCCTCCGAAGCCGCTCTCCTGGACCTTCAGCAGGGCATCCGTCGCGGTCCGCCACCAGGTCAGCAACCCGACGCGGCAGTTGCGGTGGCGCGCACCAAAGCTCTCCACGATGACCTGGCCGATGGCCTGGTTGCCGCCGTGACTGTTGAGCAGGAGGATGTTGGAGAAGCCGTGCGCGGCCACGGCCGAAAGGATGTCCGTCACATAGGCCAGTAGGGTTGCGTGCTGCACCGTGAGGGTGCCGGGGAAGTCCATGTGGTGCTCGGACGTGCAAACCACCACCGGGGGCAGGATGAGGACCCGATCTCCGAGTCGCTTGTCGAGCTCTTCCAGGAAATGCCCTCCGATTCGGGCATCCGTATCAAGGGGAAGATGCGGGCCATGCTGCTCGATGGCCGCGATGTTCATCAGGACCGGGATCGTCCGGTCGAGACGGCGGACTTCCTCGGTCGTAAGCTTTTCCCACCTCATGGCTTCACCGCCCAGAGTTCGATTTCCACGACGAAGTCCCGCAGCAGCCTGGTCTCGACGGCTGTTCTGACCGGCAGCGGCTGCGGCATCATCTCGGCATAGACCTCGTTGAAGATCGGCCAGTCGTTCAGATCCGTCATGTAGACATTGACCTTGAACACGTCCGCGAGGGTGCAGCCGGCATTGCGCAGCTGCATGGCGCAGTTCTCGATGGTCGCCCGTGCTTGGCTGCGGATGTCGGAGCCGACGGTCTTCCCGTCCGGGCCCACGCCAGCCTGACCCGAAATCACGACGATGCGGCCCGGGGTCACCTCGATGACCGGCGAATAGGGGCCATGGCCCGGCGCCTGCGTGGCGGCCGGAGCGCGCTTGACGGATTCCGGCGCCGCGCGGCTGCCCATGGGGTTCGGGAGGTATCCCAGGAAACCCGCGATGCGCCAGCGGCCTTCGATGCGGCGGCAGAAATACTGCGTCTGCCAGCGCAGGGTGACGGTCTCGCCGTCGTTCAGACGGATGGCGCCGTCGAATTTCTTCCGGGCGAGCGCGAAATCGCCCATGATTTCGATGTCCCGCAGGCCCGTGAGGGCGAAGATGGACCGGCGCAGATCCTCGTCGGCGATCCGGCCCTTGAGTTCCTTCGAGCCGCTGAGCCAGGCCTCCCGGTAGCGGGCGATGTCCGCATAGGTGACGCGCCAGCTATCCGGGTTGTCCGAGAAACGGGCATCGATGCCGAAGAACATGTCGGGCGCGAAGTCGCGGTAATGCGCCTCCCAGTCGCCGGCCACGAAGGCCTCGATGTCGCGGCGGACCAGCATGTCCCAGATGGCGTGGCGTGCCTCGTCGGCAGGCGGAAAAGGATTCGTGTCGCTCATGGCGCGTTCCCTATCGAATCGTCCGCTCGGACACCTTGAAGCGACGGATGGCGTCCTCATCGAGCTCGATTCCGAGGCCGGGGCCGTCGGGAACCGCGATGTGGGGCGGCGTGATGGCGAGCGGGGTCTTGAGCAGATCGTGAGAGCGGATCATGCGGCCGAAGATGTCGCTCGGCCAGACGCAACTCGCCGCCGCGGCGCTCTGGTGCACATACATCGCCTCCAGGATGCCGAGATCCACCTCCGAGCCGTGCCAGCACGGCAGGCCCGCCATGGTCGCGAGATCCGCGAGCGCCTTGAACTTGGCCAGCCCGCCGTTGAAGTTGAAGCCGTCGACCGCGCCATGCGCGATGGCGTTCACCGCCTCGTAGGGGCGCTGGCCCTGGAAGACGTAAGGCAGGGAGACGTGAAGCGCGATCGGAATGGCGCTGAACTGCCGGAGATTGGCATAATCCTGGATCATCCAGCGCTGGATCGGGTCCTCGAGCAGGAGGACGTTCCCGATCTTCTCCAATTCGCGGATGATCGGACGGGCATTGCCGGCATTCTCCCAGCGCTGATTGGGATCGAAGATCACCTTCATGCCGGGCGCGTGCTTCCTGATTTCCGTGCACCAGGCCACGACGTCGTCCTCGAGGTCGCATTTGAACTTGATGCAGTCGAAACCCTGCTCATGGTACTGCCGGACCCAGGGGCCGATTTCCTCGACGGTCCGGTGACTCGACCAGGCGCTGATCTTCACATGATTGCGGACCGCGCCCCCGAGGAGGCGGTGCAGCGGAACGCCGAGGGATTTCGCATAGGCATCCCAGATCGCGCATTCGAACCCGTCATATTCCCGCGACAGAGCAATGGGCAGGTCCTGCAGGGGCATTTCGGCAATGCTCTGGCCGAGAAGCATGTTCGAGACGCCCTCAATGATGCTCCAGTTGTGGTCCCGGTAGAATTCCGAGATTCCGACCGTCCCGTCCTTCAGGGTCATCCGCAGGATGAGCTTCGGCAACTCATCGAACTGAACCGACCAGGCCCGCTTGCCGCCGACCGGAAGCATGTGAAGCGGCTTGTTGAGGCTGTCGGAATTGATGACGCCCGGATGGGCGGGAACGATCACCTCTTCGTAGTCGAAGCGGACGATGGTCTTGGCGTGGGGATCCATGGGGCACCGGCAGAAAGGGAAGGCCAGGAGATGAGGAGGGAAGAAGATTAGGAGGGAAAAAGTAGTGAAACAACGAAATTTGTCACTATCTGCGCAATTTTCGTCGTTGCATTTTTATTGAGCTACATTTTTGCTGTGGCCGGGACGAAAGCGGGAGTGGCGGCCATGAGCCAGACCATCGTTGTAACGGGCGGAGCAGGGGATATCGGGCGTGCATTATGCGCGCGGTTCCTGAACGACGGGCATCGGGTGGCGATGTTCGACCGGGATACCGCCGCCCTACAGAGCGCCGTTGCGGCGCTCGGCGATCCGCAATTCCTGATGCCCGTCGCGGCGGATGTCACGGATCTGGCGTCGGTCACGCAGGCGGTTGCCGCCGTGGAGGCGCGTTTCGGGGCTGTTGATGTCCTCGTCAACAATGCGGGAGGCGTCGTCAGCCCAACGCTCGCCAAGACGTCCGAAGCCGCCTGGCTGGCCGATATCGAGCTCAACCTCAATGGCGCCTGGCGCTCCGTCCGCGCCGTGCAGAACGGCATGATCGCCCGCAGGCGGGGGACGATCATCAACATCTCGTCCGTCAACGGCTCGGGCATCTACGGCTATCCGGCCTACAGCGCCGCGAAGGCGGGTCTCGCGCAGCTGACGCGCTTTCTGGCGGTCGAGTTCGGGCGGCACGGCATCCGGGCCAACGCCATCGCGCCAGGGAGCGTCAAGACTCAGGCCTGGAAAGCCCGCGTGGAGCAGAATCCGGAGATCTTCGAGCGTCTGAAGCGCTGGTATCCTTTGGGCGACGTTTGCGTTCCCGAGGACATCGCCGGCGTCGCGGCCTTCCTGATCGGGCCCGATGCACGCATGATCACGGGCGTCGTTCTGCCGGTCGATGGAGGCCTCTCGGTCGGCTCGACGACCATGGCGCGGGAGTTCTGCGGCGAGGAGTTCTAGTCGCCGATCGGCTGCGCCTCGGTGTGGCCGTGCAGGGCGAGCAGGGTCGTCCTGATCCGGTGCAGCTTGCGCGCCGAGACCGGCTGCTTCATGGCACCGACGAGCGCCGAGAGGCAGTCGATCACGAGCAGTTGCCCGTAGCGGGTGCGGTTCGGAAAGTTGAAGTGAACCTCGTCGCCCGGAATGGCGAGCGGGACCAGGAGGCTGGCCTTCCGCGCCAGGAGGCTCTCCGGCAGGGTGACGGCGATGACGGTGGCGCCGCGCCCGACCGCGGTGCCGGCGGCATCCACGAGGGATTGCGGCTTGCCCGTGACGGAGAAGATGAGGAAGACATCCTCCCGGTCGGCAATGGCCGCGAGCATCTGCTGCTTGTAGGGATCCGCCGAAGTCGTCACCGACAGCCCGAAGCGGAAGAGACGGTTCTCCATCTCCTGCGCCATGACGGCCGAACTTCCTCCGACGCCGAGACACACGACCTGCCGGGCATTGGCCACCACCGTCGCGGCTTCGCTCAAGGTCTCCTCCCTGAGACCGCTGAAAGCGGTGCTCAGGGCATCCATTCCCGACTGGTAGACCCTTTGCGCGGTCGTGCCCGCATCGCCCTCCTGGACCTTGCGTTCGGCCTCGATATACATGCGCCCGACGGCGAAATCCTGCGCCAGCCGCATCTTGAAGTCGCTGAAGCCGTCGCAGCCCATCCGACGCGCAAAGCGCATCACCGTGGGTTCGCTGACCTCCGCCTGGGCCGCGAAGGCCTTGATGCTGGTGCGGGTGGTGCCTTCGATATCCTGGAGCACCAGGTCGGCGACGCGCCGCTCGGCCTTCTTCAGGGTCGGCACGATCTGCTCGATGGTTTCGATCAGGTTGGTGGGGCGGTTCATCCTGTCATTCCCGAAGGGACGGGCCCCTAAAGCCGAACGCCGAGATAAGTCCTGTCGTCCGCCCAGTTCGTTGCGGTCGATCCCTTGGGCGAGGGATAGAGCACGACCTTCGCCGGATCCTCGCGCTCCGCCTCCGCGAAGGCGGCTTCCCACGAGGCGACGCCGAAATCGTCGCCGGGACGGAAATAGCCGTCGGAATAGATCTCGACCGTCTCGATCTCTGCAAGAGGGAAGCTCTCGATCCGGATCAGGCTTTCGGGCACGGGAAAGCCGTCGAGGCAGGGATAGCCGAGGATCGTGGAGGTGTCGTTCTGGTAGCCGCCCTGGGCGTGAACGATGCCGCCCGTGACCAAGTGCTCGATCAGCGGGCGCGGGATATGCGGCAGGGCCTGGACGTTCGCCGCGATGGCAAGAGCCTCGATGCGGGCGAGGTCCTCCGCCGTGAGAAGGCCGCCGAGGGCATCTGGCGCCTGGCGCGTGCCGTGCCAGGTGATGCGGCGAGACAACTGCTCCTGCAGGGCAGGGTCGCGGGTCTTCTCGCCGATCGCCGGCCAGGCCTGCCGGCGCAGGGTGGATGTGATGAGGTCGAGATCCTTCTCCATGCGCAGGGTCTTCGCGCCGTTGACGCGCACGCCGCTGTCGCCGACGAGGATAATATCGAGGGTTTCGCCGCGCACCAGGGCGAGGGCCAGAGCCGCTGAAAGGCGCATGTTCCAGTCGCTCTGCACCTTCTCGGCCATGCCGTGGGCTTCATAAGCCTTCCGGATGGCCTGGGTCAGAGCCTGGACGATGGTCAAACCATCGAGAGAGGCGTTGGGCGCGCTCAGCATTTGCGTGAGCGCGCCCTGAACGATCATGGCCGCGTATTGGCCCGACAGCATGCCGTCGTAGCGGGTCCCGAGGCGGTCCGTGACCCCGTCGATCACCGCATAGGCGCGGCCCGGCAGGATCACGAGGCGATCCTCGTTGGTGTGAGGCTTGGATGGATCTTTCGCCTCGGAAAACGCCTCGATCAGCATGGTGTCGGTGTCGCTACGATGGACTTACTGGGTTCAGCGGTTCTGGAGGGCCGCCTTCCACTTGGCGATCCATTCGTTGCGGTGCTGGGCCACCTTCTTGATGTCGTAGTCGACCAGCTTGATCTCGCTGATCGGCTTCAGCCCGGCGCCGGTCACGTCTTTGCGCACCGAGCGGCGGCCGATATCGGACACGAGCTGTTCCTGGACGGGCTTCGACAGCAGCCAGTCAATGAAGACCTTGCCGGTATCCGCATGGGGCGCGCCCTTCACCAGCGCGACGCCGTCCGCCACCGTCGAGGAGCCGTCCTCAGGGTAGACGATCGCTACGTTGCCGCCGCCCTTGACGTAATCGAGGGCATTGTCCTCGAGGGTCAGGCCGACCAGGGCCTCGCCGTCGTTGACGTAGCGCGGAACAGCGCCCGACGAGTCGGACAGGTTCATGTTGGCCAGGGTCTTGTTGTAGACGTCCCAGCCCTTGTCGCCATAGGCGATCAGCACGGTCGCGAGCTGCTGGAAGGAAGAGCCGGACGAATCCGCCCGGGCGGACGAGACCTTGCCCTTCCACTTGGGATCGCCGAGCTCGGCCCAGGTCTTGGGATACTCGGCGGGCTTCAATTCCTTGTTGTTGACGGCCATGACGAGAAGGATACCCGTATAGGGGATCCATTCGGGGCTGACCTTGTAGGTCTGGAGGATGGCCGCGTCGTCCTTGGGCGTATAGGTCTGCAGCAGGTCCTTGTTGTCCTCCAGCTGCTCGCCGCCGATGCTCCAGATCACGTCGGCCTTGGGCGCGGAGGATTCGGCCTTCACGCGCTTGATGATGTCGCCGGAGCCGGCTTTCACCACATCGACCTTGATTCCCGTCTCTTTTTCGAATTTAGGAACCAGCGCGTCGACGATTGAAGCCTTGTGAGCCGTATAGACGACCACCGTCTTGTCCTGCGCCATGGCGGCGACACTCAGCGACGCCAGCAGGACGCCGGCCGTCAAACCTGCTTTCAACATTGATCCCTCCCCGGATTAAGTAGCAAAGCTACGCCATGTTGCTGAAAGCTGGAAGTTTTGTAAAGTCGGGGAACCTCAGAACGTAGTTATACAAAAAACAGGAGCAGGGGCGTGGCGGAGTTGAGGATCCAGGGACTGGCCAAGAGCTATCGGGATGTTCGGGTTCTCGAGAGTATCGATCTCGTCATTGCCTCGGGCGAGTTTTTCACCCTTCTGGGCCCGAGCGGGTGTGGAAAGACCACGCTCCTGCGGACCATCGCGGGCTTCCAGCACCAGGACAGGGGCGAGATTGCCGTCAACGGCGTGCGGATCGACGGAAAGCCCGCCCACAAGCGCGACATCGGCATGGTTTTCCAGGATTATGCCGTCTTCCCGCATCTCTCGGTGGCCGAGAACGTGGCCTTCGGCCTCAAGGCCCGTTCCCTGCCCAAATCCGAGATCGAGGACCGGGTCGCCGAGAGCCTGAAGATGGTCCGGCTGGACGGCTATCAATCCCGGCTTCCGGCCGAGATGTCCGGCGGACAGCAGCAGCGCATCGGCCTCGCCCGGGCCATGGCGATCCGCCCGACCCTGCTCCTCATGGACGAGCCCCTGTCCAACCTCGATGCCAAACTGCGCATCGAGCTGCGCGAGGATATCCGCGATATCCAGAGGCGCCTCGGGATCACGACGATCTACGTGACCCATGACCAGGAGGAGGCGCTGGCAGTCTCCGACCGCATCTGCGTGATGCACAAGGGCCGGGCGGAGCAGATCGGCACGCCCTTCGAGATCTACCGGCACCCCGTCCGCCGCTTCGCGGCGAGCTTCGTCGGGACCATGAATTTTATCCCGGCCAGGCTCGAAGGAGGACGCCTCCTCGTGGGAGATCAATCTCTCGCATTCCCGGGGAGTGCCGCGGGCGGAGACCTCGAACTGGCGATCAGGCCCGAGAACGTCGATCTGGGCGCCCGTGAGGGCCAGGGCGAAGGGGTCTCCCTGCGCGGCCAGGTCCGGAAGGTGACGTTCCTCGGGCGCGAGGCCCACTACACCCTTGCGACGGAGGCCGGCGAAATCATCGCCCAGGTCATGGATCCGAGCGCCGATTTCATCGCCATGGAAGGACGCTCCGTCGATATCCTCCTGCCCCTCGGCAAGATCGCCCTGTTCGACCGCGACGGGAACCTCGTGAAGACGGGGCAGGCCCAATGATCCGCCCCATGACTCGGCGCATCCGCTTCGACCTCTGGACCTTGGTCCTCATCGCGGCCTGGGCCATTCTCCTTCTTCTCCTGGTCTGGCCCCTGTCGTCAATCCTGCGCGCCAGCCTGATCGACAACGAGACGGGCGCATTCTCCCTCGTCCATTATGTGGATATCTTCACCGTCAGGGCCTACCAGCGGGCCATCGGCAACACCTTCATCGCGGGCTTCGGCGGCATGGCCGGGGCGCTCGTGCTCGGCGTCACCCTCGCGTTCGTCACCACGCGCTTCCGCATCGTGGGCCGCCCCCTGATCCAGACGCTCGCCGTCGTGGCCCTGGTTTCACCGCCCTTCATCGGGGCCTATGCGTGGATCGTCCTGTTCGGCGCCAGCGGCGTAGTCCGCAAAGGGCTCGCATCCATCGGGATCTCGATCCCGCCGATCTATGGGGTGGCCGGCGTCATCCTCGTGTTCAGCCTCAAGTTCTTTCCGCACGTCTTCCTCATCACGTCGGGAGCCCTGGCGGCCATCAACCGCTCCGTCGAGGAAGCGGCCGAGAGCCTGGGCGTGCCGCCGTGGAAGCGCCTGTTCACGGTCACTTTCCCGCTCATCCTGCCGGCCATCTCGGCCAGCGCCCTGCTCACCTTCGTCTTGTCCATCGCGGATTTCGGCACGCCCCGCATCATCGGGCGCGATTTCAACGTCCTGGCAACGGAGGCCTTCAATCTCTTCTCGGGCGAGGTCGGGGGTAATCCCGGCATGGCCTCCGCGCTGAGCGTCGTCCTCATCGTGCTCTCGATGATCGTCGTGTTCGGGCAGCGCTGGCTGCTGCGGAAGAACGTCTATTACAGCAACCTCATCAAGAAGCCGGAGCAGCAGCGGGTGAAGGGCCTGAAGGCCGTCGGCCTGCACCTGCTCGCCTATACGATCGTCCTTCTGGGCGCTCTTCCGACCTTCATCGTGGTGCTGTTCTCCTTCCGGCGCACCAGCGGCCCGGTATTCCAGCCCGGGCTGAGCCTCCAGAGCTACGAGAAGGTGATCGCCAATGTCTCGGACCCGATCTGGAACACGCTGCTTTTCTCGTCCATGGCCGTCACGGCCATCGTCATCAGCGGCACCCTGATCGGCTACCTTATCTCGCGGCGGCCCAACATCGCCACCGGAGCGCTCGATGCCCTGCTCATGATCCCCTACATCGTCCCGGGGATCGTCATGGGCATCGCGTTCATCACCCGCTTCAACGATCCGCCCCTCGCCCTCACCGGAACCGGGATCATCATCGTCCTCGCCATCTATGTGCGGCGGCTGCCCTATTCGGCCCGCTCGGTCGCGGCCGCCCTCAAGCAGGTCGGCCCGAACCTCGAGGATGCGGCCGTCAGCCTCGGTTACTCGCCCGGAAAGGCCTTCCTCAAGGTAACCGTGCCGCTCATCCTGCCGGGGATTCTCGCCGGAGGGCTGATGAGCTTCGTGACGGCCATGAACGAGCTCTCGTCCTCGCTGGTGCTCTATGTGGGACGCACCATCACCATGCCGGTGCGGATCTACCTGTCGGTGATGGACGGAGAATACGGCACGGCCTCGGCGCTCTCGACCATCCTGCTGACCATGACCGTGGTGGCCGTCTATGCGGCGTTCCACCTTTCCGGCCGGAAAGAGAGCGCCCTGCTCTAAGGGCAGCATCCGGTTCCTCATGAAGGCCGCGCCGCCTCCGGAAGGGCAGCGCGGCCTTTTCTTTTAATTCCTGTCTTGCGTCATGCGCCGGAGCGGCCTAAAAACCTCCGCTGCAGCAGGCAGGCATCGCCCCTGCGGCTGACCCGGCCCGGCCCCGTTTCTCCCATTGTTATTGTCTCCTGCGTTCGCCTGAGCGCGGGCCTTCGCTCCTTTCCGACCGGCCAGACCGGTCCTACGGAAGTCCTTTCCATGCAATCCGCATTTCTTCGCAATGCCCTCGTCCTCGGCATGCTGTCCGCTATCGGCCCGTTTGCCATCGACATGTATCTCCCTGCCTTCCCGGCGATTGCACGGGACCTGCAGGTGGACGTCAGCGCTGTCCAGATGAGCCTGATGAGCTTCTTCCTGGCGATCGCGATCTGTCAGGTCGTCTACGGTCCCGTCTCGGATCAGGTCGGGCGCAAGCCGCCGATCTATTTCGGGCTGGTCCTGTTCATAGCGGGCGCCATCGGCTGCAGCTTTGCCAGGAGTGCCGAGGCGCTGATTGCCTTCCGCTTCCTCCAGGGGGTGGGCGCCTGCGCCAGCATGGTCATCACCCGCGCCATCGTCCGGGACCTGCATACGGGGGCGGATGCGGCGCGCCTGATGGCGACCATCATGCTGGTCTTCAGCGTGTCGCCGATCCTGGCGCCCCTGGCGGGCAGCACCCTGACGGAGTCTTATAGCTGGCGCGTGATCTTCTGGGCCATTGCGGGAATCGGCCTCCTGGGGCTGCTCGTCGTCGCGACCCTTCTCCCCGAGACGCGGGAGAGGAATGCGAGCCGCCGGAGCATCGGAGAAGTCGTCAGGACCTATGGCAGCCTGTTGAAGGATTGGCACTTCCTGGGCCTCGTCTTCATCGGCGGTCTCGGGCAGGCGAGCTTCTTCGCCTATCTGGCCGGGTCCTCGATCGTGTTCATCGAGCATTTCGGCCTCACCCCGTCCCGCTACAGCCTCGTCTTCGCGTCCAACGCCATTGCGTTCATCGGCGGCGCGCAGTTCAACAGCACGCTCATGCGCCGCTTCGGGGCGGAGCGCGTGGTCCGCAGGGCTGTCGGCGTCTTTGCCGCCATGACGACGCTGCTCCTCGTCGTGACCCTTTCGGGCGTCGACAGCCCCTATATCCTCTGGGGGATGCTGTTCCTGGCGTTCGGGGCCCTCGGCCTCGTGATTCCCTCGACGGCCGTGCTGGCCCTGGAGGCGCATGGACCCATTGCGGGCACGGCCTCCGCGCTCATGGGAACCCTGCAGCTCTGCACGGGCGCCGTGATGATCGCGCTGGTGAGCGCCTTCTTCGACGGGACACCGCACTCCATGGTGGCGGCGATCGCCCTCTGCGGCTGGGGTGCGTTCACCCTAAGCCGGACGGTCCTGGGGCGGTTGAAGTTCGGTCTCGCGCGGTAGACGCCTGCCGCGTCTCCGCCTTGATCCAATCCCGGAAGGAGCGCACCAGCGGTGCCTCCGCCTTGGGTTCCGGATAGACGAGGTAATAGGCGCCGCTGCTGATCAGGCTTTGCGGAAACAGGATCGTCAGGCGTCCGGAGGCGATCTCGTCTGCGATCAGGAAGTGCGGGATGAGGCCGACGCCGATTCCCGCAACGGCAGCCTGCGCGACCATGGCGAACTGCTCGAAGCGGGGGCCGCGCAGGGCGTTGCCGATATCTACGCCGACCTCGGCGAACCATTCTGCCCAGGCCGTAGACCGCGTGCTCTGCTGGAGCAGGGTGGCGCGGGTGAGGTCCGCGGGCGTCCGGATCTTCTCCCGCTCCCGATAGTCCGGGCTGCAGACCGGGACGCATTCCTCGTCCAGGAGGTGGTCGCACAGGGCGCCGGGCCAATGCGGCTGGCCGAAATGGATGGCCGCGTCGAAAGGCTCGGACGCGAAATCGAACGGCACGAGGCGCACACCGAAATTCACCGTCACGTCAGGGTGCTGGGCGAAGAACGCACGCATCCGCGGAATGAGCCAGCGGGTGCCGAAGGTGGGCAGGACCGCGAGGTTGAGGACCCCGCTCGTGCCCGACAGGGCGATGGCCTGGCGCGTAGCGTCCGAGAGTTCGGCGAGGGTGTTGCGCACATGGGTCGCGTACATGCGGCCCACATCCGTCAGCACCACCCGTTGCCGGGTGCGGCTGAACAGGGATAGCCCGAGGGCCTCCTCCAGTTGCTGGATCTGCCGGGACACGGCGCTCTGGGTCAGATTCAGCTCCTCGGCCGCCCTGGAAACGCTCCCATGCCGTGCCGTCGCCTCGAAGGCCAGGAGATTGCCGACACTGGGGAGAAAGCCGCGTCTGAACACCACTTCATTCCGATTGAGAATAACCTGCTTCGAAGATGTCGCTTTACTTCCCGGCCGTCCAGGGCAATTTTCCCGCCCGAAATCATCAACTCCCGCCAGCGCCCCAATCCGGGGCCTGCCGAAGAAGAAGGGTCGGAACCATGGCCGGTGCTCACGAACTCGCAAAGCTGAAGTGGGACGATCCGCTCCTGCTCGACGACCTGCTCACGGACGACGAGCGGATGATTCGCGATACCGCCCGGGCCTATGCCCAGGAAAAGCTGCTGCCGCGGGTCATCGAGGCCTATCGCGAGGAGCGTACGGATCGCGCCATCTTCAACGAGATGGGCGAGCTCGGCCTTCTCGGCGTGACCCTGCCGGAGGATTATGGCTGCGCGGGCGCGTCCTACGTGGCCTACGGTCTCGTGGCCCGGGAGGTCGAGCGGGTCGATTCCGGCTACCGCTCCATGATGAGCGTCCAGTCCTCCCTGGTCATGTACCCGATCTATGCCTATGGCAGCGAGGAGCAGCGCCGGAAGTACCTGCCGAAGCTCGCCTCGGGCGAATATGTCGGCTGCTTCGGCCTGACGGAGCCCGATGCCGGCTCGGACCCTGCGGGCATGAAGACCCGCGCCGAGAAGATCGATGGCGGCTATCGCCTGACCGGCAGCAAGATGTGGATCTCGAATTCGCCCATCGCGGATGTGTTCGTCGTCTGGGCGAAGTCGGCGGCCCATGACAACCAGATCCGCGGCTTCGTGCTCGACAAGGGCATGAAGGGCCTGACCGCCCCGAAGATCGGCGGCAAGCTCTCGCTGCGCGCCTCGATCACCGGCGAGATCGTCATGGACGGGGTCGAGGTGCCGGAGGATGCGCTGCTGCCGAACGTCTCGGGCCTCAAGGGTCCCTTCGGCTGCCTGAACCGGGCCCGCTACGGCATCTCCTGGGGCGCCATGGGTGCGGCGGAGGATTGCTGGCACCGGGCACGTCAGTACACGCTCGACCGCAAGCAGTTCGACAAGCCGCTCGCGGCCACTCAGCTCGTGCAGAAGAAGCTCGCCGATATGATGACCGAGATCACCCTCGGCCTTCACGCCTCCCTGCGGGTAGGCCGCCTCTTCGACGAGGGCCGCATGGCGCCGGAGATGATCTCGCTGGTCAAGCGCAACAATTGCGGCAAGGCGCTGGAGATCGCCCGCATGGCCCGCGACATGCATGGCGGCAACGGCATCCAGGAGGAATACCACGTCATGCGCCATGCGCAGAACCTGGAGACCGTGAACACCTATGAGGGCACGCACGACGTGCACGCCCTCATCCTGGGCCGGGCGCAGACCGGATTGCAGGCGTTCTTCTAATCTCTGGCCTGGAAGCATTGCGATGAAGCCGCTGGAAGGACTCAAGGTCCTCGAACTCGCCCGCATCCTGGCCGGCCCCTGGGTCGGCCAGCTTCTCGCCGATCTCGGGGCCGATGTGGTCAAGGTCGAGCGGCCGGGCGCCGGTGACGACACCCGCGGCTGGGGTCCGCCTTTCATCGAGGCGGCCGACGGGGGCGACCTTTCGGCGGCCTATTTCCACGCCTGCAATCGCGGCAAACGCTCCATCGCGGCCGATTTCGAGACGAAGGAAGGCCAGGATCTCGTCCGCAAGCTCGCGGCCCATGCGGACGTGGTGATCGAGAACTTCAAGGTCGGCGGCTTGAAGAAATACGGTCTCGATTACGAGAGCCTGAAAAGCGTCAATCCCCGCCTGGTCTATTGCTCCATCACGGGCTTCGGCCAGGACGGCCCCTATGCGTCCCGGGCCGGCTACGACTTCATGATCCAGGGCATGGGCGGAATCATGGATCTGACGGGTGATCCGGAGGGCGAGCCCCAGAAGATCGGCGTCGCCTTCGCGGACATCTTCACCGGGGTCTATTCCGTCGTCGGCGTGCTCGCGGCCCTTCGCCGGCGCGACCAGACGGGGCAGGGCGCCCATCTCGACATGGCGCTTCTTGACGTTCAGACGAGCGTCCTGGCCAACCAGGCCATGAACTACCTGGCCTCGGGCAAGGCACCCCGGCGCATGGGCAATGCCCATCCCAACATCGTGCCCTATCAGGTCTTCCCCGTTTCGGACGGGCACGTGATCGTGGCCGTGGGCAATGACGGGCAATATGCCCGCTTCGTCGAGGTTCTCGGACAGCCGGACCTCGCCCAGGACGAGCGCTTCAGGACCAATGCGGGCCGGGTGCGCCACCGTGCCGAACTGATTCCCGTGCTCACGGAGCTGACCCTGCGGACGACCCGGGAGGCGCTCCTGTCGGCCCTGGAGCGCCAGGGCGTTCCGGCGGGCCCGATCAACACCGTGGCCGATGTCTTTGCCGATCCTCAGGTGATTGCGCGCGGCATGAAGATCGACCTGCCCTCGCCGGCCGCCAAGGAGGGCGCCATCCCGTCCGTGCGCTCGCCCATCGTGATGGATGGAGAGCCCCTGGCCGCCCGGCGGCCGTCCCCCCGCCTCGGGGAGCATACGGACGAGGTTCTGAACGACCCGTCCTGGATGGCGTGAAGCCCTTTTAAGGCGCCTGCTTGGCGATGCCGTTGTCGAGCAGGCAGGTGATAGCTTCGACGATTCGCTCCCGGTCCTCGTCCGAGAAGGGGCTGATATCGTGCATTTCCATGCTGCGCAGGCCTTCGACGGCGAGCCAGGCCACGATGCTGGCGTCGAGATCGTCCGAGGTGGTCCGCAGCTTTTCCAGGGTTTCCCTAACGACGTCGCGCACGGGCTCCAGGAGGCGCGGATTCTCCGAGGAGGCAGCCAGCATGCCGGTGGCGATCTCCTTCATCTTTCCGCTGCCGCACATCTTGAGAAGCGCGGCCGTGCATAGCCTGGCCTCGAGGTTGCGCTTGGGGGGCAATTGCCTCCTCAGTGCCTCTTTCTCGATGGATACTCCATCCACGAGACGTTGAATCATCGCCTGGAGGAGTGCTTCTTTACTCGGAAAGTTGTAAAGAAGCCCGCCTTTGCTGAGTCCGGCCCGTTCCGCAACGGCATCAAGGGTCAGCCGCCCCGAGCCGATTTCGCCGACAAGTTCGGCGGCCGCATCGAGAATTTTCTCGCGGGAACTCTTCCGGCCCCGGACACACGCGAACATTCGCACCTCTTGCACTGAACCGTCCAGACGGTATATAAATGGTGCGGTGGCATTGGCGTCAAGGGGAAGATGCGCTAAAGCCGCCCCTCCTCATCCAGATAGGACCGCATTCTTCGGTCCCCAGAATTCGGAACCAGCCCATGAAACGGCGCATCGTAGTCTCTTTTGTGTTCATTCTTGCGATTGGACTCTGCGCAGGTCTGGTCTGGTTCAACTTCTTCAAAGAGAAGATGATCAAGGACTTCTTCGCCAACATGAAGGCGCCCGCCCAGGTGGTGTCCTCGGCGAAGGTGGAGGCCAAGACCTGGACGCCGGGCGTGAGCGCGATCGGAACGGCGCGCGCGGCAAACGGGGTCGAGCTGTCCTTCGAGACGCCCGGCATCGTCAAGGAGATCAAGTTCAAGGCGAATCAGGACATCCGCAAGGGCGAGGTGCTGGTTCAGCTCGACGATACGGTCGAGCGTGCCGATCTCACGGACGTGCAGGCGGCGGTCAAGGTGGCCGAAAGCAATTTCGAACGCGCCAAGACCCTGTCGTCCCGCGGCTATGGCACGGAGGCCAATTTCGACCAGGCGAGCGCGGCCCTGGCTGCCGCCCGGTCGAGGCTCGCGCGCCTCCAGGCGACCATCGAGCAGAAGGCCCTGAAGGCGCCGTTCTCGGGCGTGATCGGCATTCCGCGGATCGACGTCGGCCAGTATCTGCAGCCCGGAACGGTGATCGCGAGCTTCCAGGATCTCTCGTCCATGAAGGTCGACTTCACGGTTCCGGAGCAGGAAGCCAGCAAGATCAAGCTCGGCCAGGAGGTCCGCGTCGGCGTCACGGACGGCGATCTGCGCTTTACAGGCAGCGTCACCGGCAAGGATCCTCGGGTCGATCCCAAGACCAGGCTCGTGTCCGTCCAGGCGACGGTCGCTACTGAGAAGGACGGCGCGATTCTTCCTGGTCAGTTCCTCCACGTCGAAGCCATCCTGCCGCCGGAGCCCAACGTGATCACGATTCCGCAGACGGCCGTGATCACCAGCCTCTACGGCGACTATGTCTACACGGTCGAGCCGGAGGAGAAGGAAGGGCAGAAGGTCGACGTGGCCAAGCAGGTCTTCGTCAAGGCGGGCCGTCGCCGTGGCCGCACCGTGGAAATCCTGTCCGGCTTGGAGGTGGGCCAGCAGGTCGTCGCCTCGGGTCAGAATAAGCTTCAGGCGGGATCGATCGTGAAGATCAACAACACGATTGACCTGACGAAAATCGACGCGACGAAGCTCGCGACCGGAGAATAGGCAATACTCTCATGAGTTTCACAGAACTCTTCATCCGCCGCCCGGTCCTTGCCATGGTGGTGAGCCTCCTGATCCTGCTGCTCGGTGCGCAGGGTCTGATGAGCCTTCAGGTCCGCCAGTACCCGGAGGTCGAGGAAACCACCATCACGATCACGACCACCTATACGGGCGCCAGCGCAGACCTGATGCAGGGCTTCATCAGCACGCCCATCGCAAAGGCCGTTTCGAGCGCCGAAGGCGTCGACTACGTGACCTCCCAGAGCCGTCTCGGCCTGAGCACGGTCTCCGTGCGCATGCGCCTGAACACGGACCCGAACGCGGCCCTCACCGAGGTCACCGCCAAGGTGCAGACCGTGCGTGCCCAGTTGCCGCAGGATGCCGAGGACCCGGTCATCGTGAAAGGCACGGGCCAGACCTTCGCGCTCATGTATCTGACCTTCGCGAGCTCCGAGATGAATCCGGAGCAGGTCTCGGAGTTCCTGACGCGCGTCGTGCAGCCGCGCTTCGCCACTCTCGACGGCGTCGGCTCCGCCGAAATTCTCGGCGGGCGCGATTTCTCCATGCGTGTCTGGATCGATCCGGTTCGTCTCGCGGCGCGCGGCGTGACGGCGGGCGATGTCGTGGCGGCGGTCCGGTCGAACAACTTCCTGGCGGCGCCGGGCAAGACCCAGAACGAGTTCGTGGCCTACGCGCTCGAGATGCAGGCGACGTTCCAGACGCCGGAATCCTTCGGCACCCTGCCGATCCGTTCCAATGGCGATCAGGTCGTGCGCCTGCGTGACGTGGCAGACGTGGCACTCGGCCCGAAGAGCACCGACACGAAGGTGAGCTTCAACGGCAAGGAGGGCACGTTCATCGGCATCACGCCGACGCCTTCGGCCAACCCGCTGACCGTGGCCGAAGCCGTCACGAAGGCCATCAACGACATCCGGCCGACCCTGCCTAAGGGCATGACGGTCGAGATCGTCTACGACGCCTCGAATTTCATTTCGGCCTCCATCGAGGAAGTGTTCAAGACCATCGGCGAAGCGGCCCTGATCGTTATCGTCGTGATCCTGCTCTTCCTCGGATCCTTCCGGTCGGTGCTGATCCCCATCGTGACGATCCCGCTCTCGCTCGTGGGCGTGTGCTTCGTCCTCTATACGCTGGGCTACTCGATCAACCTCCTGACCCTTCTGGCCATGGTGCTCGCCATCGGCCTCGTGGTCGACGACGCCATCGTGGTGCTGGAGAATATTCACCGGCACATCGAGGAGGGCTTGAAGCCTGTCGAGGCGGCCATCGTCGGCATGAAGGAAATCTTTCTGCCCATCGTCTCCATGACGATCACCCTTGCGGCGGTCTACGCGCCCATCGGGTTCACACAGGGCCTGACGGGGACGCTGTTCCGGGAATTCGCGTTCACGCTCGCTGGAGCGGTCATCATCTCGGGCATCATTGCCGTCACCCTGTCGCCGATGATGTCCTCGAAGCTCCTCAAGCCTCATGGGCACGGGGGACAGACCGGCTTTGCCGGCTTTGTCGACCGCACGTTCACGCGGGTGGAGAACTGGTACTCCAGACGGCTCAAGGGGTCCCTGGACTATCGCTATGTCACGCTGACCATCGTCGCGGCGCTCCTGGCTACAACGGTCTTCCTGTTCACGAAGACCTCGTCCGAGCTGGCTCCCGAGGAGGATCAGGGCGCCTATCTGGGCCTCGTCAACGTGCCGCAATATGCGACGGCCGACTATACGCAGGTCTTCTCGAGCCAGTTCACGAACGCGGCCGAGAAGATTCCGGAGATCGATGATTCCTTCCTCATCATCGGCATCGATGGCGGCGGCGGCGGCTTCGTGGGCTTCAAGCTCAAGGAGTGGGACGAACGGAAGAAGAAGGGAGCCGTCACGAAGCAGGAGATTCAGACTCTCCTGGATCAGAATGCTGGCGTGCAGGCCTTCGTATTCGCTCCGCCTTCTCTGCCCGGCGCGGCCGGCGGTCTGCCGATCCAGTATGTTCTGCGGACGATCGGCGATCCTGCCCAGGCCTATGAGGTGGCCGAGCAGGTGAAGCAGAAGGCGATGGCGACCGGCAAGTTCATCGTCGTCCAGAACTCCGTCACGTATCAGACGCCGCGGGCCCGGATCATCGTCGACCGCGACCGGGCGGCCGCGATGGGCGTGCCCGTCAACGAGATCGGCAACACGCTGGGTGCTCTTGTCGGCGGCGCTCCGATCTCCAAGTTCGATCGGGACAACCGCAGCTATGACGTGATCAGCCAAGTCAAGCAGGAGGATCGCCTGAATCCAGAGCGCCTCGGTACATATTACGTGCGTGCTTCGGATGGATCGATGGTGCCGCTCTCCGCACTCGTCCACATCGAGACGAATGCTGCTCCAGCATCGATCGAGCAGTTCAACCAGCTGAACTCGGCGACGCTGTCGGCGCTTCCGTTGCCAGGTGTGACGACGTCCGAGGGCCTGCAGACCCTCCGGTCGATCGCGAAGGAGATCATGCCTACGGGATTCTATGAGGATTACGCGGGCCAGTCGCGCCTCGAGGTCCAGGAGGGAAGCTCCATCGCGCTTGCCTTCGGTCTCGCGATCATCGTGATCTACCTCGTGCTCGCGGCGCAGTTCGAAAGCTTCCGGGACCCGTTCATCATCATGATGTCGGTGCCGCTGTCGATGTTCGGCGCGATGATCTTCCTGAATCTGGGCCTCGCGACCCTGAACATCTACACGGAGGTGGGGCTGATCACCCTGGTGGGCCTGATCACGAAGCACGGCATCCTAATGGTGGAGTTCGCCAACGAACTCCAGGAGAAGCAGGGGCTGAACCGGCGTGCGGCGATCGAGGAAGCGGCCAAGGTGCGCCTGCGTCCGATCCTGATGACCACCGCCGCCATGGTGCTCGGCGTTGCGCCGCTGCTTTATGCCAGCGGTGCGGGTGCGGCTGCGCGCTTCTCCATGGGTCTGGTGATCGCGTCCGGCATGTCGATCGGCACGGTCTTCACGCTCTTCGTGGTGCCGATGTTCTATACCTTCATCGCACATGAGCGCAGGAAGAGCGTAGCGGTAGAGGATAAAAAGATCCCCGTTTCCCATCGGGCTCTCGCAGCCGAGTAAAGAGAAAGGCCGGGCAAATGCCCGGCCTTTCCATTTTGGTATCTCAATTGAGAAGGGCGGGATCCGCCCTTTTCTTCTGCCTCAGGCCATCTCGCCTTCGACTTCGATGAAGGGAGACAGAGACTTGAACCCGGCTTCCTCGGCCGCTTTCCGAACAGCTTCGGCCACTTCCTTCGAGTGAATCTCCACGGTCTGGCCCGTCTTGGTGCAGACGAACATCACCTTCATGGCGTTCACTTCCGGCTGGCCGTGCGACACGATGTAGGAATTCTGCGTCGCCAGACGGTGGACCAGCCCTGCGTCCCGCAGGAAGTCGAGCGCCCGGTAGATCGTCACCGGGGCGAGGCGCTTCTTGTCGCTGCTCAGGCGGTCGACGAGATCATACGCGCCGACAGGGCCGCCGCTCTGGACGAGCTCGCGATAAACCCGTTCGCGAATGGGCGTCAGGCGGAGGTTGTTGGCACGGCACAGATCGTCCGCACGCTGGAGGAGCATCTCCTCTTCTTCTTTCCGATGGGCTCGGGCGTTCATACCTGGCTCCTGTAATTTCGAATCCTATATGTTCATATAGGTAAAGCTCCGCTTGTACAATGTGGTATCGTTGCAATTTTTACTTGCAATGTTGCATAGGGGCCTATGCTAGTGCGCGAAATGTCCGGAGGTCCTGCGGGCGGGTGAGATGCCCGTCGTAAGGAGTGTCAGGTCAGGTGTTCAGTCCTGGCAGCACCCGCCGCAAAGGCCGCGAACCTCGACCGTGACCTTCTTCGGGCGAAACGAGTGGGCGTCGCTCCAGCCGGTCAGGCGCTCGTCGATCTGGGAATCCGTGAACTCGGTCACCAGCCCGCAGGCCTCGCAGATGGCGAAGGCGGCCATGTCGTGATGATGCGGGTGCTTGCAGGCGACATAGGCATTCAGGCTTTCCAGCCGATGGGCCAGCCCCTTCTCGATCAGCTTTTCGAGGGACCGGTAAACCGTCGGAGGCGTGACGGCGCCCTTGGACCGCATCTTGTCCAGAACCTCGTAGGCCGAAAGGGGGTTCTGCGCTGCCGTGAGAATACGGTGGACCCGCTTCTGGGTCTCGTTCAGCCCCTCGACGGCATGGCTATGGCGGTGTGCCGAGGTCATGAGCGGACAGGAACTCCATCTTGCGGACCGGCCTTCGGCCCCTTGGAACCCGAGCACCGGCTGAATGCACCTGGAGGATGTTATAGGCAGTGGGAAGGAGCATGACCAGCCTCCTTCCCTGAGATGTGACGATGGGCACGCCGAACCACGGGCCGGCTCAGATTCTCCGGACGCGCGACTAGAGGCTGACCCAGGCGGCTTTTCGCTGAGACGAGCGCACCGCCGCTTCGATGAAACGAACGCCGCGGACACCATGCTCGACCGTCGGGACCTGGAGCGCGAACGGGTCCGGCTCCCGGTCTTCAAGACGCGCTGCAATCTGCTCGGCAATGTCTCGATAGAGCTGAGCGAAGCCCTCGAGATAACCTTCCGGGTGTCCGGCTGGAATCCGTGAGGCCGCCTGCGCGACCTGCATGGTGCCGGCTCCGTTGCGGCGGATGAGGCGCGGCGCTTCGCCGAGAGGCGAGTGGATCAGGACGTTGGGGTTTTCCTGGTGCCACTCGAGGCCTCCTTTCTCGCCGTAGACCCTGATCCGCAGGCCGTTCTCCTGGCCTGCCGCGACCTGGCTGCACCACAGCATGCCCTGGGCACCGGACGCGAAACGCATCATCATATGTGCGTTGTCGTCGAGCCTGCGCCCCGCCACGAAGGTGTGGAGGTCCGCCGCGAGCGCCGCCACCTCATCGCCCGTGATGAACTCGGCGAGATTGAAGGCATGCGTTCCGATATCACCGACGGCCCCGGCCGGGCCGGATCGGGCAGGGTCGGTGCGCCATTCCGCCTGCTTGCTGCCAGTCTCTTCGACGCGGGTCGCAAGCCAGTCCTGTGCATATTCCACCTGGACGACGCGCAAAGCGCCAAGCTCGCCGGCCTGCACCATGGCCCGGGCCTGCCGCACCAGCGGATAACCGGTGTAATTGTGCGTGACCGCGAAGATCAGGCCCGAATCCCGCGCAAGCTTCGCGAGCTGATCCGCCTCGCGGCGTGTCGTGGTGAGCGGCTTGTCGCAGATCACATGGATGCCGGCCTTGAGAAAGGCGCGAGCGGCTGCCGCATGAGCGTGGTTGGGCGTCACGATGGCAACAGCATCGATGCCATCCTTCAGACGGCGCTCCCGGCGGACCATTTCGTTGAAATCGCCATAGATCCTGTCCTCGCGAAGCAGAAGATCCTGCCCGGACAGGCGTGCGCGCTCGGGATCGGAAGACAGGGCGCCGGCAACCAGCTCCCAGCGATCATCGAGCCGCGCCGCGATACGGTGGATGGCACCGATGAAAGCGCCCCGACCTCCGCCGACCATGCCAAGACGGAGACGGCGATTGAGCTTCTGGGCATTGGTTCCTCGAATGGTCATATCCGTTTACTCCGCAGCCTTGGGGTGGGCATCGAGGCCGAGCAGCCGGCGATTGGCGACCTCATCGGTCCCGCCCGCCGCAAAATCGTCGAACGCCTTTTCGGTGACGCGAATGATGTGGGCCGCGATGAACTCCGCGCCCTCGCGGGCTCCGTCCTCAGGGTGCTTGAGGCAGCACTCCCATTCCAGCACCGCCCAGGATGCGTAGTCGTATTGCGCCAGCTTGGAGAAGATGGCACCGAAATCGACCTGGCCGTCTCCGAGCGAGCGGAAGCGGCCGGCACGGTTGATCCAGCTCTCGTAGCCGCCATAGACGCCGACACGTCCGGTCGGATTGAACTCCGCATCCTTGGCGTGAAACGCCTTGATCCGCTCATGGTACAGATCGATGAAGGCGATGTAATCGAGCTGCTGCAGCAGGAAGTGGCTGGGATCGTAGTTGATAGAGGCGCGCCGGTGATCGCCGACCGCATCGACGAAGCGCTCGAAGGTTGCTCCGTCGTGAATGTCCTCGCCGGGGTGGATTTCATAGGCAAGGTCGCAATCCGCATCCTCGTAGGCGTCGAGAATCGGGCGCCAGCGCCGCCCCAGCTCCTCGAAGGCGGTCTCGATCAGGCCAGCCGGACGCTGCGGCCAGGGATAGACGAAGGGCCAGGCCAGTGCGCCCGAGAAGGTCACGCTCGCCTTGAGGCCGAGGCGTCGTGAGGCTATTGCCGCCATCATCATCTGATCGACGGCCCATTGCTGCCGCGCCCTTGGATTGCCACGGACAGCAGGGGCCGCAAATCCATCGAAAACTTCATCATAGGCAGGGTGAGCCGCTACCAGCTGACCCTGAAGATGCGTCGACAGCTCCGTGATAGCCAACCCGTGCGACTGCACGATCCCCTGCACCTCGTCGCAATAGGTATCCGACTCGGCGGCCTTGGCGAGATCGAAAAGGCGTGGGTCCCAGGTCGGGATCTGAACGCCCTTATAGCCAAGGGATGCGGCCCAACCACAGATGGAATCCAGCGAGTTGAACGGGGCCTCGTCGCCCGCGAACTGAGCCAGGAAAAGGCCCGGTCCTTTCATGGTTTTCATGGAAATCTCCGATCTCCCCCGCCATGCGAAGGTGAAAGCCGATCTGTCGAACCTGTCGGGAGGGAATGTCCCTCCCCGGGAGGGGAGGGACGGAGAGCCGTCTCAGAACGGCGAGTTGGGGAAGTAGTGTTCTTTCGCGTTATCCTTGGTGATGAGCTGCGCATTCAGCACATAGGTTCCGCGCATCGGAGCATTGGTGAAGAACTGGGCTGCCGTCACGTTCATGGCCGTAGCGATCATGCCCGGCGGATAGGAAACGTCGGCGGGGATCATCTTATCGCCCTCCATGACGCGCTTCACCATGTCCTTCATGCCTGCGCCACCGAGGACGAACTTGATGTCGTCCCTCTTGGCTTGGCGGATCGCTTCCAGAACACCAAGGGCCATGTCGTCATCGGAGGCCCAGACGGCATCGATCTTCGGATGCTTCGCCAGATAATCCTGCATCACCCGGAAGGCGTCGTCCCGGTTCCAGTTGGCGTATTGCTTGTCGATCACCTTCACGCCGGATCCTTCGAGCGCCTTTTCGAAATTGGAGACGCGCTCCTCGTCGATCACGGTCGGAATACCCCGCAGGACTACCACGTTCCCGGATTTCAGGTTGTCGACCATGTATTTTCCAGCGACGCGCCCGAATTCAGGGTTGTTGCCCGCGACATAGATGTCCTGGATCGAGGCATCCTTCAGCCCGCGGTCCACCACCGTAATGAAGGTCCCGCGCTTTTTCACAGCTCGGACCGGATCCGTCAATTCGTCCGAATTGAAGGGGAGGACGACGAGCGCGTCGATCTTCTGCGCCGAAAGATCGTCGAGCGCATTGGCCTGCGAAGCACCGTCCGGCGAGGTCTTCACCACGACCTTCAGGCCGGGATAGGTCTTCTCGAGCTGCTTCGCCGCCTCCTGCGCGTGATAGACGACGCCTCCCGTCCAGCCATGCGTCGCAGCCGGGATCGATACCCCAATGGTGACGCTCTTCTTCTCCTGCGCGGAGACGCCCGTCGCAAGCCCGGCGATGATGCCTGCTGCGGCCGCCAGTTTCAGTGCCGTTCCTCTCATCGTGTCCTCCCTGAAAGGATGCATTCGAGCCCTTGCATGTAGGGCCGGTGGGCTCTCACCGGCTTCATCGCCCGCGCTGGAATGAGCGCTGCACGAGCATGGCGATAATGATGATGGCGCCCTGAACAGTCCCGACGAGAAACTCCGAGACGAAGTTCGACAGCACCATGATGTTGGCGACGAGTTCGAGAATGACGGCACCTGCCACCGTGCCCCAGATGCGTCCGATCCCACCCTTGAGGGCCGTGCCGCCCACCACCACGGCGGTGATCGCCTGAAGCTCCCAGAGGAGACCCGTCGTCGGCGTTGCCGATCCAAGACGCGGCACATAGACGAGAACGGCAATCGCGACGCAAAGACCCTGGATGACGTAGGTCAGCGTCCGCACACGCCAGATCGGGACGGCGGAATAACGGGCGACGTCCTCGTTGGACCCGATGGCGATTACATGACGCCCGAAGGAAGTCTTATAGAGGAGAACCGCACCGACGGCCGCAACGCCCAGGAAGACCAGGATCGGCACGGGAATGCCTGCTACGGTTCCGAAATAGGCAGGGCGATAGAGCTCTCGAAGGTCGGCATTGCGCAAGGTGATTGTGCCGCCTGCCGCAAGCCAGATGACGAGAGAGCGGAAGATCCCCATCGTTCCCAGCGTGACGATGAAGGGCTCGATCCGTCCGAACGTGACGATGAGGCCATTGGCCAAGCCGCAGAGGGCGCCCAGGATGAGGGCGGCCGCCATGCCCAGGGCGAGAGTGCTTGGATCGGCGTTGCCGACATAATTGAGAACGAGGATCATGGCGCCGGCAACAAGCGCCGCCATGGACCCCACGGAAAGGTCGAGGCCGCCGCCTGAAATCACGAAGGTCGCGCCAACAGCGATGATGGCGATGAAGGCCGAGCGGGTGACGACGTTCAGAAGATTGGACGCGGTGAGAAAGTCTGGATTGACCAGCGCGCCGGCGGCGATCAGCACGACCAGGGCGATGAAGGGCGAGAGGGCCCGCATGTCCAGAGAAAAGCGGCGCGCCGGAGTAGCGCTGCGAAGAGCGGTTTCGGTCATGAATGTCCTGCGGCGATCTCGGCCGCCCTTTCTTCGTGAACACCGGTCGCGAGAAAGACGATGGCGTCCTCGGACAGGTCTGCCTCTTCGATCTCTCCCACGATCTGCCCGCCGCGCATCACGACGACGCGATGGCATAGGCCGATCAGTTCCTGCATTTCCGACGAGATGACGACCACTGACCGTCCCTGCTCGGCGAGTTCTGCGATGAAGCGGTAGATTTGCTGCTTGGTGCCGATATCTACACCGCGCGTGGGCTCGTCGATGATGACGATCTCAGGGTCGATCAGCATCATCTTGGCCAAGAGCAACTTCTGCTGGTTGCCTCCCGAAAGCTGTCCGGCCAGCATGTCACGGCGGCGGGCCCTGATATCGAAGTCCTGGATGGCCTCGTCGAGAGCGGCCTCTTCCTCGTGCCTTTTGACCATTGTGGCACGAGTAAACCTGTCCAGGGCCGCGAGGGTTACGTTGACCCGCAGGTTCTGCTGCAGCAGAAGCCCTTTGCCCTTCCGGTCTTCGGAGAGATAAACGACGCCCGCACGCATGGCCTGCATGGCATCTCTGAAGCGAGCAGGGACGCCACGTATGCGCAAGGATCCCGAGCCTGGCCTCAGGCCGACGAGCCCTTCGAAGAGTTCGGTCCGCCCTGCGCCGATGAGCCCGCCGAACCCAAGGATCTCGCCGCGGCGCAGGACGAATGAGGCGTCCTTCACATGGCCCGGAACACGGAAACCCTCGACCGCAAGGACGACTTCATTGGCATGCGTCGCAGGTTTGTCGGGGTAAAGTCGCGACATGTCGCGGCCGACCATCAGGCGGGCCATTTCCAAGGGCTCGAGACCCTCTATGGTCCGGTTCGCCACCAAGTGCCCGTCACGAAGAACCGTGACACGGTCCGCAATGGCCTTCACCTCGTTGAGCCGATGGGAAATGTACAGAACCGCAGCGCCCTGATCCCGCAACTGGCGGATGATGGAGAAGAGGCTTTCGGCTTCGACCGGGGTGAGCACCGCAGTCGGCTCGTCGAAGGCGACGATGCGATGAGGCACGAGGAGCGCACGGGCGATCTGGACGAGCTGTCGGTCGGCAATGGAAAGAGTGCGAACCAAGCGGCCCGGATCGATAGTGGCGCCGAGATCTCTGAGGATCGTGCGGGTCCTGTCCCGCATGGCCTTATCGTCAACGAAGCCGAGGCGGGTCACCTCCCGCCCCAGAAACACATTCTCCATGACCGTGAGATCTTCTGCGAGCAGGATCTCCTGATGCACGAGCACGATGCCCCGGGCTTCCGCTTCCACGGGGCCGGAGAAGTGAACCGGGCTTCCATCGAGGAAAAGCGTTCCGTCGGATGGCTGCAGATGGCCCGACAGAATGCGCATAAGCGTGGACTTGCCGGCCCCGTTCTCCCCGATGACCGCATGAACCTCGCCGGGCTGGAGCTCAAGCGAGATGTCGCTCAGAACCTCGATGGGTCCGAAGGATTTCGAGATGTGCTCTGCACGTAAGACGGAAGCCATCGGTCGCTCCGCACCTTGGACCATGACGTCTTTCCGCCGCCGGATGTCTCGGGGCGGGCTGGGGCGCCTCAGCGCAATCGGGAAAGCGTATTCTGCAAGAGCATAGTGTTTCCTCCTGATCGGTGCCCGCTTCCTCTTCCGGGATGCTGGGCAGAACAAGCCTCTTGCAACACTATGCAAGAGCGCGATGTAATCGATTACATAAACTTTACCGCAAAGCCGGCTTCTGTCAAACAGGGAGCGAAGGGGCTCTCGGAATGGATGAGATCGGAGAGAAACGCCGCTTGGAGCGCCGGAGCCGTCCGCCCCGTGCGGCCCGGATTCAGGATGTGGCAAGGCTTGCCGAGGTCTCGACCGCAACGGTGAGCAGGGCTTTGGCCATGCCTCAGAGGGTCTCGGCCGAGAAGCGGGCGCGTGTCCTCGAGGCCATTGCCAAGACAGGCTACACGCCCAACCTGACGGCGCGGTCTCTTCGCTCCCAGAAGACCGGCATGGTCCTGGTCGTGCTGCCGGATCTCGCCAATACCTTCTTCTCCCGTATCCTCAGGGGGATCGAGGAGATTCTTTTCGAAGCCGGTTACGGAATGATCATCGGGGATCTGGACGGCTCTCCCGAAAAGGAGGCGCATTTCGCGGCCTTCACGGCGGCCGGGCGGGTCGACGGAGCGATCCTTCTGAACGGCCACCTCTTCGGCCAAAGCCGGGACGGGCAGGGCACGGCGGCGGAGATCGATATTCCCGTGGTGGCTCTCTGCGAGGCGATCCCCAAGGCGAAAATCCCGCAGATCGAGATCGACAACCGCGCGGCGGCGCAGCGGATGACCGAGTATCTCGCTGGGCGCGGGCACCGGCACATTCTCTATGTAAGTGGACCCGGCGGAAACGTTCTCGAACGCGAGCGGTTCAAGGGCTATCGCGACGGATTGCGCAAGGTGGGCCTTCCGTTCGATCCCTCCCTGGTAATCACCGGAGATTACACCATCGAATCCGGCGTGCATGCTGGCCGGGTCATCGTGGAAAGCGATCACCGACCCACGGCGGTGTTCTGCACCAGCGACGAGATGGCGATCGGCTTGATGCGGACGCTTCTGTCCGCAGGCATCCGCGTCCCGCAGGACATTTCCGTTGCGGGCTTCGACGATATCGAATTCGCGGCCGTAGCCGAGCCGGCGCTGACGACGATCCGCCAGCCCCGCCAGGAGCTGGGGCGCGCCGCTGCCATGGCACTCGTGGCCCTCCTTCAGAAACGTGAAACACCTCGGCGCATTCGGCTCGAGACCGAGCTCGTTATCCGCGACAGTGTCGCGGAGCCAAGGGTACCTGTGGGCAGGTCGTCACAGGACTAAGGCTGCCAGAAGGCCTGCCTCCTTCGTCTTTCCAGAAACATGCTCCGAAAGAGATGCCGTCTTCCTCAGCGGAAGAGGCGTTGACGACCTGCATTTTCTACCGCACTATGACACAATTAAGATCCATATGACATAAATATGGAATAAGGAGGGAAGGCCGTGAAGATCATTAGTCGTGTTCTGCTGCCTGGATTGCTCGCTCTCGGGCTGAGTCCCGTTTCCGCTCAGACATCGGGCGGCATCGTCAACGTGGCAACCATCGGCGAGCCGCCGACGATGGATCCCATGGTGTCCACGGCCGATCTCGTCGGGATCGTGACCCAGCACTTCTTCGAGACCCTCTTCACCTTCGACAAGAACTGGAAGGTGACGCCGCTCCTGGCGGAGAGCATGCCGGAGATCACGGAAGGCGGGAAAGTCTACACCATCAAGCTCCGTCGGGATGTGACCTTCCATGACGGCTCTCCGATGACCGCGGACGATGTGGTGGCTTCGCTCAAACGCTGGATGGAACTCGCCTCGCGCGGCAAGCAGACCGCCGGCAATATCGACAAGGTCGAGGCCGTCGATCCGGCAACGGTTCGCATCTCCCTGAAGGCGCCCTATGCGCCGCTTCTGGCCCTGCTTGCCTTCAACAATTCCGCCGCCGTGATCATGCCGGCGAAGAAGATGGATAACCCGCTCAAGGAGCCGGTCGGGACAGGTCCGTACATGCTGAAGGACCGCAAGGCCGACCAGTATATCCAGCTCGTCCGGTATGATGGATACAAGCCCCGCCAAGGCGAGCCGGACGGCTATGGTGGCGCGAGAAAGCCGGTTCTCGATGAGATCCGCTTCGTTCCCGTGCCGGATCCCAATACGCGGATCGAGGGAGCCATTTCCGGGCAGTTCGACTATGTCGATGCGCTGCCGGTAGAGGCCTATGACAGACTCAAGGGACAGCAGACCACGAAGCCCGTTGTCCTGAAGCCGTTCGGCTGGCCCGTCTTCGTGATGAATACGAAGCAGGGCAATATGGCTAACGTGGATACGCGCATGGCGGTGCGCATGGCGCTGAACATGGAGGACATGCTCGCCGCCGCCTTCGGCAGCACGGATTTCTACAGCCTCGATGCCGCCATGTATCCGGAGGGCTATGTGTGGCACACCATGGCCGGAACGGAAGGCCGGTACAATGTCGCCGATGCCGACAAGGCCAAGGCTCTCCTGAAGAAAGCCAACTACGACGGATCGCCGGTGCGGATTCTGACCAGCCGGCAATACGAGTTCCATTACAAGATGGCGCAGGTGGCAGCCGAGTATCTGAAGCAGGCCGGATTCAAGGTCGACATGCAGGTGGTCGACTGGGCAACCCTCACCCAGCGCCGCGCCGATCCGGCCCTCTGGGATATCTACATCACTCACAGCCCCTTCCTGCCCGAGCCCGCCCTGATCGGCCAGCTTTCCGAGAGCTCTCCGGGTTGGTGGTCGACGCAGGCCCGTAAGCAGGCCGTCGACGCCTTCAATACGGAAAGCGATCCGCAGAAGCGCGTGGCGCTTTGGGCCAATGTGCAGAAGGTGATGTACGACGAGACGCCGAGCATCAAGATCGGCGACTTCAATGCTCTCGCGGCGCAATCCCCAAAGCTTGAGGGAGTCGTTCCGGCACCGTGGCCATATTTCTGGAACGTGTCCATCAAGAAATAAAGCGCGGAACACCGCAGGAGGCGCCGTCGGCGCCTCCTGACGACGGGAGCTGAAAAGAACCGATATGAGCCGCTACGTCCTTCAACGTCTGCTCGGCATGCTTGTGGTGATGTTCGTCGTCGTGACGATCGTCTTCATCATCGTGCGGATCGCGCCAGGCGATCCGGCGGCTGTCATGCTGGGCCCCGATGCGACGCCGCAGGACATTGCGGCGCTTCGTGTGCGCCTCGGGCTCGACCGGCCTCTTCTCGTGCAGTACGCCTTTTTTCTGGCTCAGCTTATTCGAGGTGACCTGGGCGAATCCATCTTTCTTAATCAGCCCGTTCTCTCTGCGCTTGCCGAGCGCGCCGAGCCGACCTTCTTTCTGACGCTGTTCTCGATCCTGATTGCCGCCGTCATCGCGATTCCGATCGGAGTCCTCTCCGCCTACAGACGCGGTTCGCTCTTCGATCAAACGGCTACCACCCTCGCCATGCTGGCTGCTTCGATCCCGAGCTTCTGGCTCGGCCTTCTGCTCATCCAGTTTTTCGCCGTGCGGTTCAGCCTCTTCCCTGTATCGGGCTATGGTGGGCCGGGAGCGAGCTTTGCAACGCGGCTGTCGCATCTCGTCCTGCCGGCATTCGCCCTTGGAGTCGTGTCGTCGGCCCTGATCCTGCGCTTCACGCGGGCGAGCATGCTCGACGTCCTGAGCGACGATTACGTCCGTACGGCGCGCTCCAAGGGAATGGGCGAGTTCAGGGTTGTCATGAAGCACGCCTTCAAGAATGCCCTGATCCCCGTTCTGACGGTTATCGGCCTCACGGCCGCCCTCCTGGTCTCGGGCGCCGTGGTGACCGAAACCGTATTCGGTCTTCCGGGCGTCGGCAGCCTCGTCGTCTCCGCCGTTCTGCGTCGCGATTATCCCATCATCCAGGGGGCGCTTCTGATCATCGCTGCGCTCTACGTCCTCATCAATTTCCTGATTGATATGCTCTATCTCGCGGTCGATCCGAGGGTCCGTTACTGATGGCCGCTGTCGCTTCCATGCCGGAACAGGCGAGTCTTCTCTCGCTTCTGGTCCGCCGAAAAACAGTTCTAGTCGGCCTCGCGATCCTTCTGGCAATCACCTGTCTGGCGGTTCTTGCGCCTGTGATCGCCCCTTATGCGCCGAACAAACTCTCCATCATCAATCGCCTGAAGCCTCCTGGGGCGACCTTCTGGTTCGGGACGGACGAGTTCGGCCGCGACATCTTCAGCCGCACCATCTATGCCGGCCGGCTCTCTCTGCTCGTGGGCGCCTCAGTAGTCTGTTTCGCGTCCGTCTTCGGCATCGCCCTGGGGCTTGTTGCCGGCTTCTTCCGCCGGCTCGATGCGCCGACAGCGCGCTTCATTGACGCAATGATGGCCTTCCCGGACATTCTTCTTGCCATCGCGTTGGTGGCCGCCTTGGGGCCGTCGCTCGCTACCGTCATCGTGGCGTTGGGAATTGTCTATACGCCACGTCTCGCCCGCATCGTCCGTGCATCGACGCTGGTCATCCGCGAGTTGCCCTATGTGGAGGCAGCACGAGCGCTCGGTGTCCCCACATGGCGCATCATGACACGGCACGTCCTACGTAATCTGGTTTCCCCCATTCTGGTGCAGGCAACCTTCATCTTCGCCTATGCGATGCTGGCCGAGGCTGGTCTGTCGTTCCTTGGACTTGGCGTGAGCCCTGAGATTCCGACATGGGGCACGATGATCGCAGCGGGACGCCAATATGTCGGCAGCGCCGACTGGATGACACTTTTTCCGGGCATCGCCATCATTCTCTCGGTTCTTTCCCTGCAGATGGTGGGAGACGGCCTGAGAGATCTTCTCGATCCGCGTTTCAGAAAGGACCTTTGAGCCGATGACGGTATCCGCAGATCAATCCAGCGGGCTTCTTCTGACACGGGTCAGGCCTGTGGGCTTTGGGCCAGGAGCGCCCCGGGAGCCCGTCGACGTCCTGATCGATGGCACTGGGCGAATCCAGTCCGTTGGTCCCGGGCTCACGGCTCCGGAAGGATATCGCCGGATCGATGCCGATGGCGCCTTCGTGTCTCCCGGGTGGACCGACCTTCATGTTCACGTCTGGCATGGCGGCACGGACATCTCGATCCGGCCGGAGCTTTGCGGGCTTAAGCGGGGCGTGACCACGATCGTCGACGCGGGGTCGGCCGGTGAGGCCAATTTCCACGGCTTTCGCGAGTTCGTTATCGAGCCCGCGCAGGAGCGTATCAAAGCCTTCCTGAACATCGGCTCCATCGGCCTCGTGGCATGCAATCGTGTCAGTGAGCTGATCGACATCCGTTCCATCGACCTTGACCGCACGATCGCCTGTGTCGAGGCGAACCGGGATGTCATTGTCGGCATCAAGGTGCGCGCGAGTCATGTGATCCTCGGCTCCTGGGGCATCACACCGGTCAAGATCGCGAAGAAACTCTCGAAGATCCTGAAGCTGCCCCTGATGGTGCATGTGGGCGAGCCGCCTCCGCTTTATGACGAGGTGCTGGAGGTTCTGGGTCCGGGTGACGTGATCACCCACTGCTTCAACGGCAAGGCTGGCGGAAGCCTCATGGAGGACGAGGACCTCTTCCAGTTGGCTGAGCGCTGTGCGAGTGACGGCATTCGCCTCGACGTGGGACATGGAGGCGCCTCCTTCTCGTTCCGGGTCGCTAAGGCCGCGATCGCACGAGGCCTCTTGCCGTTCTCCATCTCGACCGACCTGCACAATCGCTCCCTCGACAACCCTGTCTGGGACATGGGAACGACCATGTCGAAGCTGCTGGCCGTCGGTATGCCGTTCGATGCGGTCATCGAGGCTTCGACCCGCGCACCCATGTCGGTCATTGGCCTTCCGACCAACGATCTCCTGGCGCCGGGCACACGGGCCGAGCTTACCGTGTTCGATATTGAGGACAGCGATCTCAGAATCCGCGATTCGATGGGTGACGAGGCGCATCTCGATCGCCTGATCGTGCCGCGCTGGGCTGTCGTGGGCGCGCAGGCAACCAAGGCCAGCCGCTACGAGCCGAAGAGCAAATATTCGCTCAAGAGCGCAGGTTGCCCTCATTGCGGTTGGGTCGGGGCGCAATGAGCCCGTTGCCCGACGATATCGTCCTGCGGGTGGACCATCTGCAGACCCATTTCGAGCTGGGAAGCCGCGTGGCAAAATCCGTCGATGACGTCAGTTTCGATGTCAGGCGAGGCGAGACCGTTGCGGTTGTGGGCGAGTCAGGTTCGGGAAAATCGGTCACTAGCCTTTCGATCATGCGGCTCCTTGCTCCGCCGGGGCGGATCGTCGGCGGGGAAATTCTTTATCGGGCCAGCGACGGCCGTGTGGTGGACCTTTCAAAGGTTTCCCAGAAGGATATGCGGCGAATCCGGGGGCGAGAGGTCGCCATGATCTTTCAGGAACCGATGACGAGCCTCAACCCGCTCTACACGGTTGGCGATCAGATCATGGAGATGATCCGACTCCACGAGCCACTGTCGAGGCTGGAGGCACGTAAGCGTGCGAAACGGATGCTGGAACTCGTCGAGATTCCTGCTGCCGAGCGACGCCTCGACGAGTACCCGCACCAGATGTCCGGTGGGATGCGGCAGAGGGCGATGATTGCGCTGGCTCTTTCCTGCAACCCGAAGCTGCTGATCGCGGATGAACCGACTACGGCTCTCGACGTGACGATTCAGGCGCAAATTCTCGATCTGCTGCGGCGACTGCAGGCCGAGATCGGAATGAGCATTCTTTTTATCACCCATAATCTCGGTGTCGTCGCCGAGATCGCGCACGATGTGGTCGTCATGTACGCGGGCCGGGTGGTGGAGCATGCCCCCTCGGGGCGACTCTTCGAGCGCCAGAAGCATCCTTATTCACGCGGCTTGCTTGCCTGTATCCCCGATGCGTCTCGTGACAGAAGCCCGACGGGGGAGCGGCTGCGCCTCAACCCCATTCCGGGCAATGTTCCGAGTGTCATGTCCTTGCCCAAGGGATGCAGCTTTGCGCCACGGTGCCCCTTAAGAATAGAGCGATGCGAGGAGGATCCACCTTTGCTCCTTGCCGAGCCTCACCACCTCAGCCGCTGCTGGAGGCACCAAGAGCTATGACGGCCTCCGATATCCTCCTTCGCGTAGAGAACCTCAGTAAGCACTTCCCCACGAAGACCGGGTCCGTAAAGGCGGTGGATGGCGTCACGTTCGATGTCAAACGTGGAACCATCGTCGGCCTCGTCGGTGAATCGGGCTCCGGTAAGACGACAGCTGGCCGCTGCACGCTCCGATTGATCGAGCCGAGCGGCGGGCGCCTCATCTTCGATGGGAAAGACCTTGTCACCCTGTCGGATCGCGAGATGCGGTCATATCGCCGGCGGATGCAGATCGTTTTTCAGGATCCGTATTCCAGCCTCAATCCGCGCATGCGGGTGGAAGAGATCATCGGAGAGGCGATCGACACCCATCGGCTTGCCAAGGGCGCTGCAAGGCAGGAGCGCATTGCAGAGCTTCTGGCCCGGGTCGGCCTCGACCCTGAACATGGCCGGCGCTATCCGCACGAGTTCTCCGGCGGACAGCGCCAGAGGATCGGCATTGCACGAGCCTTGGCCGTGGAGCCTGAATTCATCGTTGCGGATGAACCTGTCTCGGCGCTGGACGTGTCGGTCCAGGCACAGGTTCTGAACCTCATTCAGGATCTGCAGCAGAGCTATGGGCTTACGATGCTGTTCATCGCCCATGACCTGTCCGTGGTCGAGTATCTCTGTGACGAGGTCGTCGTCATGTATCTCGGGCGGGTCATGGAGCGTGGGCCGAGCCGCAGCCTCTATGCCATGCCACGTCATCCCTACACACAGGCTCTCCTGTCCGCTGCTCCGGTGCCTGATCCCAAAGCGCACCGACAAAGGATTATCCTACAGGGGGATATCCCAAGCCCGATGAATCCACCATCAGGCTGTGTGTTCCGTACCCGTTGTCCTTACGCGATCCAGGCTTGCGCCGAGATCGTTCCTCCGCTCGATCCCGTGGCGATGGAGCATCATGTGGCGTGCATCCGCAAGGACGATCCCGACATCATCTCTCAAGGAAAACAGTTGTGAGCCACGCTCAGGAAGCCAGTCGCGAGACCCCTTATACGCGTCTGAAGCACCTCGGCATCGTTCTGCCCGGCGCACCTCCCCCGATTGCGAATTTTGTTACCTATGTTCGTGAGGGAAACCTGCTCTTTCTCTCCGGACAGGGACCCCAGGAGGTCGACGGTTTCCTCCATAGCGGCAAGGTTGGTGCGGATGTAGGCGTCGAGGTTGCTTACCAGCATGCTCGCTTGACGGGGATCAACCTGATCGCCGTCATGCAGCAGGCTTTGGGCGACCTGAATCGTGTGAAGCAGATCGTGAAATTGCTCGGAATGGTCAATGCGACTCCGGACTTCGGGGAGCATCCGAAAGTCATCAATGGGTGCTCCGACCTCATGGTCGAGATTTTCGGCGAGAGCGGCAGACATGCCCGCTCGGCGGTCGGCTTCGGTTCTCTACCCAACAACATCACGGTCGAGATCGAGGCCGTGGTGGCGGTTCGAGACTGATCCGGATGTCAGCGCCAGCCCAGAATCGTCTCGACTCGCGCAGCCGCTGCCCGCACGGCATCTGCATAGCGCTCCCGGGCCTGGACGACCTTGTGCTCAGGCAGAACGATGGACATGGTCGCGACGCAGGCGCCCGAAGGATCGCAGATCGGCGACGCAACGCAGGCAACGGAAAAGTCGGACTCGCTGATCTGGATCGACAGGCGCTCCTTCAGGGCGGCAGCGGAGGCCTCGGACAATGTCCTGGGATTGACCTCCGCGTGTCCTGTCGGCGAGACGCGAGCAGCCTGCCGGAAGAGAGCAAGGCGTTCATCATCCGGCAGATGCCCTGCAAGCAGACGGCCCGAGGCCGTCCAGTTCAGGGGAACGCGGGTCCCGACACGGGAGATCACCCTGAAATGGCCCGGCCCGTCGGCCATGGCCATGACGACCATGTGGTCATCGTCGCGGCCGCACACCTGAACCGTTTCCTCCACGGTCCTGCAGAGTTCCTGCATCTCATGTGTCGCCACGTCGAGAAAGTCGAGGGATCGTGCATAGGCCAGACCGTAATGGTAAAGGCGCGGCCCGAGCCAGAGACTGCCGTCACCCCTGCGTTGAAGAAGGTGCTTGTCGACGAGATCGTCGATGATCGCATAGACCGTCGAGAGAGGAGCCTTGACCGCCTTGGCGATGGCATAGGCGCTGGCCGGGCTTTCGGTATTCCGAAGGTAGTCGAGGATCTGGATCGCCCGATCTATGCCGCTGACGCGCGCGCCCCTTGCCGGCTTCGTGCGGTCCGAGGGCGGCAGGCCAGCCGGCGTCTGAGCATCCACAGTCATGTCTCCAAGCATCGTTCGTCACGTATGATTACGGTACAGTAAAGTATCTTCCTGAATAATGGAATAGACGCGTCAACGTTTTTCTCAATAAAGGAAACACTATGGACCGACAGGATATCCGCCACGCGCTCGGCCTTCGCCCTATCATCAACGTTTCCGGGACCATGACGTCGCTTGGCGCGTCCATCGTGGTTCCCGAAGCGGTCGCTGCCATCACGGCCATTCTCCCACAGTTCGTGGAGATCGATGATCTGCAGAAAAAGGCAAGCCAGGTCATTGCCAGGCTCTGCAGAACCGAGGCCGGCTTCGTCACGGCTTCCTGTTCGGCGGGCATCACCTTGGCGGTGGCAGGGGCCATGACGGGGTCCGATCTTGCCGCAATCGAGCGTCTGCCGGACACGGCAGGGCTCAAGAATGAAGTTCTGATCCAGACGGGACATATGGTGAGCTATGGCGCCCCCGTGGAGCAGGGCATTCGGCTCGCCGGAGCCAAAGTCGTCCCTGTCGGGCAGGCAACCTCCGCCCGGGCCTATCAGCTTGACGGAGCGATTACCGACAGGACGGCGGCGGCGGTTTACGTGGTGTCTCACCACACGGTGCAGTACGGCCTTATTCCGCTCGACGAGTTCGTCGCCGTGTGCCATGCCCGCCATATCCCGGTCATCGTGGATGCGGCTTCCGAATATGATCTTGAGGGGTTTCTGGCGAAGGGAGCGGATATTGCGCTCTACTCGTCCCACAAATTCCTAGGTGGCCCGACGGGCGGCATCGTGGCCGGCAGGACCGATCTTGTCCGTGCAGCCTATCTCCAGAATTCCGGGATCGGTCGCGGCATGAAGGTCGGCAAGGAAGGCATGGCTGGCACCATTGCGGCCCTTGAGGCCTGGGAGACACGGGATCATGGGGCGGTCCGCGCGCGAGAAAGCGGCTATCTCAAGTTATGGCTGGAAGCGCTGAACGAGCGCCCGGGCGTGACGGCCGTGGTCGAGCCCGACCCTACCCACAACCCTCTCGATCGTCTCAAGGTCTCCGTGGAGCCTCACGAGGCGCATATTACGGCGTGGGATCTCGCCGATGCCCTGGCTTCTGGCCCGACCCCGATCATTGTCCGCGACCATGAGGTCGAGCACGGTTTCTTCTACATGGATCCCTGCAATCTTCACCCAGGGCAGGAGAGCATCGTGGCTCGCCGGCTCGTGGAAGAGCTGGAGAGAGCCCGCCAGTCGAACGAGATCATCGCGACGTCTCTGGAGCGGAGGAGGAATCGTCGTGCCGAGTCGCTGATGCGCTGGCCGGGTTGAGGGCAAGGCCGCTTGAGGTGCCTGAGGGAAACACCCGAAGGGACTAAAATCCGTGGAATAAGCAAAGCCCGGGACTTGAATGATCGCGCTCTTTCTCCGACGAAAGGTGAGCCCTTGCCCAGGATCGGTTGATTGTCATAATGAGCGCGCGTGATCGGCTTGAAGAGGTATTTGAGCGGCTGGAAAAGCGTGCCGCCGATGAGCGCGTCTATCTGAAGGTCTATCGGGATGCCGCTCGGGCTGCGGCCGATGCGGCCGATGCGCGAAGGCGCTCAGGCATCACGTTGGGCCCACTCGACGGCGCTCTCGTTTCGATCAAGGACCTGCTCGACGTCGCAGGCGAGCCGACCCTGGCAGGATCTCGGATCTTCCGGGATCACACTCCCGCCGGAGAGGATGCCGACGTTGTGCGGCGCCTGCGTCAGGCCGGTGCCGTGATCATCGGCAAGACCAACATGGTCGAATTCGCATTCTCGGGCATCGGACTCAATCCGCATTTCGGGACACCCGGCAATGCAGCCGATCCGGATCGCATCCCGGGAGGGTCGTCATCCGGGGCTGGTGTTGCAGTTGCGGAAGGAACGAGCGACATCTCCATCGGCAGCGATACGGGCGGTTCCGTGCGGATTCCCGCAGCCTTCAACGGCGTCGTTGGGTTCAAGCCAACGGCACAACGGGTTTCGCTAAAAGGCGCCTTCCCGCTTTCGTACAGCCTCGATTCCCTTGGGCCCTTGGGGCGCAGCGTTGCCGATTGCATCGTCGCAGATGCCGTCATGTCAGGGGACACAGTGCTGCCACCAACCCCTTATCCTCTTTCGGGCCTTCGCGTCGACGTCCCGAGGGGGCGGCTCTTCTCTCAGACGGAGGCGCTGGTTGCTGATGCCTTCGAGGCGAGCCTGAGCCGATTGTCAGCTTTGGGGGCCCGGATCGACGATTGCAATTTGGAGGATCTCCTGGAGCAGATGGGAGAGGCGACATCGCGCGCATCCATTGCCTCGGTGGAAGCGGCAGCCATCCATGCGGATTGGATCGAAACAAGAGCCGACGAAATCGATCCACGTGTGCAGAAGTGGATTGCCTTGAGACGCACCGTTACGGCTGCGGATTACATCCGCATGATGCGTAAGCGCAGTGAGCTCATGGAAGCCATGGACCGAAGGCTGGCTTCTCTCGATGTGCTCGCCCTGCCGACAGTACCTATCGTGGCCCCCCTCATGGCGCCGCTTGTTGCAGACGAAAAGCTCTACAACAGAACGGATACGCTCGTTCTGCGAAACACCACGCCTATCAACCAGTTCGACCTGACGGCGATCTCATTGCCCATTCCCAATACACCGCTTCCTGTCGGCCTCATGCTCATTGCACGCCGTAACCAAGATAGGCGGCTTCTCGAGATCGCCTTAAGCGTCGAGAGTGCTCTCCTGCATTAGGAGAGCGCTCTCGCGCAAAAGGACGGTTCCGACGGAGCGGATGACGCGTCGAATCTATCGGGCGCGGACTCGCACGGAATGTCGCACGGCCATAGGTCGGGTCACGCGGATTGAACCCACCGTTCGAACGGCCGGAATCGGCCGGACGACTCCATAGACCGGGCGGGCTCGATAGACCGTCCGAACCCGATAGGCCGGATAGCGCCTGTAATAGGGGGCGCCATAGTAGCCTGCTACTGGATAGGCGTAGCGGTAAGTATAGCGCGGGTAGGCATAGGCCGGATAGGTATATGCATAAGGTGCGTACCCGTAGCCATAAGCCGGATAAGAATAGCCGACGCTATAGTAAGTGCTGCCATACGGATAACCGCCGTAGGAATAAGGGTAACCGTAATAGGCCGGAGCGGCCGCCGCAGAGGCTATGCTTCCCAGAATGGCACCGCCGATCAGACCGGCCGCCAGAGCGCCGCCGCCTCCCCAGCCACGAGAACGATAAGCATAGCCAGGATAGTACCCACCTCTCCAGCCGCCCCATCCGCCATGGGAAAAGCCGCCACGGTAATATCCGCCGTGGAAGCGAGGTTGGGCCTGGGCTTCCTGAGCAACGCTGAGAGTGACCGCGAGGCAGGCAGAACCGACAAGGAGAGCCGACTTCATCATCGCTCGTCTCCGATATGCGCGAACAGAGTCCTCCAGCCCCATTCCCGCAGCTTCAAAGCCGCTCTTGATATGCAGGGGGGCTGCCCTCGGTTCCCGTCACTGGAAGCTTGACGGCACAAAAAGTTCAGAGTGATGTTCTGTTGTTGCGCTTTGCCCTCTCGCGCTTGGAACGAGGTGGACCGGAAGGCTTCAGGACTCCCTCGAATTCCCTTTCGATATCTCCTCGTCCGTCCAGCCATTTTCGGGAGTGCGCCGCAGGAGAGGGGTCTTTAAGACGCCGATCACACGCCGTGTCCAGGCTGGGTCGAGTTCTGCCAGTTTCGTCTGCCACCGATCTGTCTGCAGCATGGCAGTTCCGATGGCGACTGGCATGACGCCGCAGCTCGACAGGAGACGAAGTGCCGCGGCAATCGATGTGCCGCTGCTGATTACGTCGTCCACGAGAAGAACGCGTTTGTTCTCGATGAGCGGCATCATCCGTGGGTCGAGATAGAGGCTCTTGCTCTGGCCGGGGCTGGTGATCGAGCTTAGAGGTACCGAGAGATCGTCGCGATACCAGAACTTCCGGGACGTTCCGAGCGGCACGTACCGGGAATGGCCCAGGTGCCGGGCTACGCCTCGGGCCAGCGTGAGGCCGAGCGTCGGAAGCCCGACGACCACTTCAGGCTCAAAGGGCAGGGCCTTTCGTGCAAGGGCGGCGCAAAGCGTATCCTCGACCTCGAAGCTCGCCTGGTTGATGATGAGCGACGCAAGAGCGTGCCTGCCGTCAGAAAGCTCCCGGATCGGCAGACTCAGTTGGCTTCCATCTTCGAATTCCGCCGGGAAAAATCCATGATGCCCTTCCGAGGGGTGTCTCAGGAAGGTGGCCGGAGGATGAATTTCCTGCCAGAAGTCGTGGGGGCACATCGGACGTGTCTCTGAGGGCGTTGATATCTTCCAGGCGCCTATACAATCTCTGTAAGGCATTCGCCAGAATTGTTCACCTTCTCCTGGCCCGAGCTTCTCATGCTTGCCGCCTGGCCCTGGGTCATTCTAAATGACCCGTTCCATAAGGTGATACGTAATGGTTCCCGCTGACGCTCTTCTCGACGACCTGACGCTCCTGCGCAATCTGCGCCGTGATCTGCATGCTCATCCCGAGCTGGGCTTTGAAGAAGTTCGCACGAGCGAAATCGTGGCATCAATCCTTTCCGAGGCCGGAGTTGAGGTGCACCGTGGTCTGGGTGGAACTGGTGTTGTAGGCACCCTCCGCGCTGGCAATGGTTCTCGAACGATTGGTCTGCGTGCGGACATGGATGCGCTTGCTATGCCGGAAACTGCCGAACGCCCCTACAAGTCCCGGTATTCAGGGAAGATGCATGCCTGTGGGCACGACGGGCATACGACCCTTCTGCTCGGGGCTGCACGCTATCTCGCCCGGACCCGTCGCTTCTCAGGAACCGTTCACTTCATCTTTCAGCCTGCCGAGGAAGGCCGGGGAGGTGCCCGGAAGATGATCGAGGATGGCTTCTTCGACCTTTTCCCTTGCGATGTGGTCTATGGGCTCCACAACATGCCCGGCCTCTCGACGGACGAAATGGCCGTCGTTGCCGGACCACAGCTCGCCTCGTCGGACAGCTGGCTCGTGACCTTCAAGGGCGTAGGCACGCATGGTGCGAAGCCTCACCTGGGGAAGGATCCGATCACCGCGAGCGGCTATTTCATCTCTTCGCTGCAGACGATCGTCGGACGTGTGGTTGATCCTCTGCAGCCTGCTGTCGTCAGCGCCTGCTCCATACGGGCTGGCGATCCTCAGGCGCTCAACGTCATTCCTGACCTGGTCGAGATCGGCGGAACGGCACGGGCCTATTCGTCCGAGGTTCGCTCTCAGCTCGAGAGGGAAATCGACCGCCTGGCGCGGGGTGTTGCGGCCATGTTCGATATCGAGGCCTCCTACGAGTTCCGCCGCCGTATTCCGCCGGTCGTGAATGATGCGGATGCCGCGGCGCGAGCTCGTCGTGCGGCACAGGCTGTCTGTGGCGAGAAAGTCGTGACTGATTTTCCGCCATCGACAGCGGGCGACGACTTCGCCTATTTCGCTGGCTCCGTTCCTGGTGCTTATGTGTGGCTCGGCAATGGTCCAGCCGTCGACGGGGCCCTGCATCACAATACGGCCTATGACTTCAATGACGAAGCCATTCCGACCGGTGTGGCCTTCTGGGTTACTCTGGTCGAGCAGGAACTGGCCGCTTGAGACTTAGGCGAGAATTTCGAGGACCGGCGTCTCGAGGACTCTGTTCTCGAGCACGTCCGCAATGCCGCAATCGGTCTGATGGGGACCTGCATTACAGGCCAGCGTTGCGCCGAAGCAGGCCTTAAAGACCAAATAGGGTGGCTGCCACGTTGCGATGCGGCCGACTGCCGAGCGGATGTCCTTGAAGCCTTCCGCGACGCGCGCCATCTCGGCATCCGAGACTAAGCCTGCGAGAGGCAGCGGAAGCACGGCATCGAGCTTGCCCTCGGATGCGACAGCCATTCCGCCACCTGCTGCAATCACGGCATTGGCCGCGATGCTCATGTCTTGTGGATTGCCCCCGAAGACAGTCAGGTTATGGCTGTCATGAGATACGGTGGTGCAGAATGCGCCTGTCCATGTCCCCCAGCCTGTGAGGAGACCCACTCGCGGCACACTTGGCCTGCGCCCGTGGCGGTGAGCCACGGCGATATAGGCTGTCCCGTCAGGGGGGACGACGAAGCCGTCCTGAACTTCGGCGACAATGTCCCCCCAGCGTGTGAAGCGCGGGCGGTCGATGGTCGCGATGCGAACCTTATGACCCTGAGTGGGAATCTGGAAATCCTTCTCGGTCAAAGGCTCAAGTTTCATCGTTCTACGGAGACGGTCCGCAGGATACTCGGGAACCTCAACCTTCATCATGCCAGCGGATGCGATGCGTTGCCCATTTGTCAGGACATGGCGCGCCTTAAAATTCTGCAGATCCTCGAAGAGAACTAGATCCGCCCGACGTCCTGTCGCGACGAGGCCGAGGTCTCGTCGCCCGAGATGTCGCGCAGCGTTCAGGGTTGCCGCCTGCAGGGCCCATTCAGGCCGCAGGCCGTAAGCGACAAGACGGCGGACCACATCGTCAAGGCCACCATTCTCATGCAGATCATCCGGAAAGACATCATCCGTGCACAGCGTCACGGTTTGGGGAAGGTGTCCGAGCTTATTGAGAGCCGCGACAAATTCCGGCAGCAGATGGTCGTGCGACCCGCGGAGCTCGATCGTGAGTCCGGCCCGGATCTTTGCCGTGAGGTCCTCGGCAGATATCAGCTCATGGTCGGAGGCGATGCCTGCAGCCTGGAAAGCATTCAGATCGGCTCCTGCAAGCCCGCGGGCATGGCCGCAGACGAGCTTTCCTGAGTCGAGCCCTGCTTGAACAATTCCCGTCATACGGGGGTCGCGATCAATGACGCCGCGCATGTTCATGACTTCAGCAACGCCGCCGATTTCCGGCCAGGCGAGCATTTCTTCCAGTTCCCGCGGCCCGAAATCGGCGCCGGCGAGTTCAAGGCCGGGCGCAGACGGAACGCATGACGGTGCTAAAGGCAGGACGCGCAGCGGCAAGGCGCGGGATGCCTCGATGGCCCAGCGTACCCCATCAAGCCCGCTTACATTGCCGAATTCGTGCGGGTCCCAGACGATGGTCGTGACGCCTTTAGGGAGGACGGTCCGGGCATAGGTGCTCGGAGTGACCATCGAGCTCTCGATATGCATATGAGTGTCGATGAGCCCCGGCACGATGAAGGTGCTAGCCGCGTCGATCCTCTCGACAGCTTCCGATAAAGCATCAGGTTCGTGCACGCTCGCTATCAGCGGCCCGACGATCCCAATATCGGCCCGGCGATGCTCGCCGGTCACCATATCGACGAGGATGCCGCCATGAATCAGCAGATCAAACGGAAGATCGCCCCGTGCTGCCGCGACGGTCCGATCCCGCAGGCTGCGGTCATTGAGATCCTTCGGTTCATGCGATCCGACCGTCATCGTCCTGCCTCCTGTTGCAAGGCTGCAAGAGCGAGACTGCGCGCCATGTCGACATCGATCTCATCTGCAACCTGAGCGTTGAAAACTGTCCCATGGCGGCTATCGACGACCGTTCGCCCGCGGGTATGAATTCCGCCAAGTTCAACCTCGATCCGTGCAGGTTTGAAGCGAATGATATCGGGCCTGGTAAAGGCAATCGCCGCAATGGGATCATAAAGCGCCATGGCTGGACGACGGCGGCGTATGGCGATATTGATGAAGCCCTCGAGCATATCGGCGAGGGCCGCTGCGTTTGGTCCGTTCTCGGCTCTGATCGGGGGGACGGCGGACGGATCGACGAGCACTTTGCGGCACACGTCGAGGTCCACCAGTCGCAATGGCATACCGCTCGCCAGAACGATGGCTAGCGCTTCAGGATCGGCATAGGCGTTGAATTCTGCCGAAGGCGTATGATTGCCTGCCGTGACGCCTCCACCCATCCACACAAGATCGTCAATTCGTGCAGCCAGATCGGGGCGCGCCAACGCAAGTGCCGCAATATTGGTGAGAGGGCCGAGCGCCAGAATACGCCGCCCGTCGCTCCCCTTGTTCTCAAGCCATCGGGACAAAGCAAGGAATGCGTTGCTCTCCGGCAAAGCCTCCGCGGGAGCAAACGTCCGCCCGACTGTGGGAATCCCGTTGTCGCCCAGGATGCTCTGAGCGGTTTCGCACGTGCCTAGAACGGATTGTGCCCGCCCGCTATGGATAGGGTAGTCCCATCCAAGAGCCTGCGCGGCGCGGGCAGCATTTTCCTGTACGGCTGCGAGCGGCGCATTTCCGAAGACGAGTGAAATGCCGTCGATCGGAAGGCTCGACTGCCCGACGATGGAGATCGCCAGAATATCGTCGAAGCCCATATCCGTGTCGATCCAGACTCCCATCAGGAATCTCCTCAATAGCGCGCCAGATGGGCGGCACTCTCCAGAGGGAGATCGAAAGGAACCGCTTCTCCGATCTCGTAAGAGGGCATCCCGGCATCGACCTCTGCCTTGATGGGGCCGAGAGGCGTATCGAGAAGGTATTCTCGGGTTTGGCCGGCAAAGGATGTCCCGCGCACCGTGCCACTATAGGTCCCGCTTCCAAGTCTAACGGCCGTTGGCCGCCAGGCGAGCCCCGCGATTCCGGCCGGAATGGTTCCTGTCGGTGCGACGAGGCCCTGGGATGTTCTCAGTTTCCCGTCTTCTACCGCAAAGACGTTCTCGAAGCCAACGAAGTCGGCGACGAAGGCCGAGACTGGCGCATTGTAAATCTGCTCGGGCGTGCCGATCTGCTCGATGCGCCCATCCAGCATCACGACGATTCTGTCCGCCAGAGCCAAGGCTTCGCCCTGGTCGTGGGTGACGAAGATCATCGTGATGCCGCTCTCCTTCTGCACGCGCTGCAGCTCGGCGCGCATTTCAAGGCGCAACCGGGCATCGAGATTCGAGAGAGGTTCATCCAGAAGCAGGACTTTCGGCTCCATGACCATCGAGCGCGCCAGAGCGACGCGCTGCTGTTGGCCGCCCGAGAGCTCTGCCGGCCTACGCTCGGCGAAGCGGCTCAGGCCGACGGACTGCAATCCATCCTTTACGCGCTTTTCCAGTTCCGGCTTGGGAATTCTCTTCAGGCGCAGGCCAAACGCGACATTCTCAAAGACCGTCAGATGGGGGAACAGGGCATAGGATTGGAAAACGAGCCCGACGGCGCGCTTGTTTGCGGCGACGCGTGTGATGTCGTTGCCGTCCAGCCGAATTGCTCCGGATTTCGGTTTCAGAAGGCCCGCGATGGAACGCATCGTGGTGGTCTTTCCGCAACCCGAAGGGCCCAAAAGAGCAATGAGCTCGCCCCGTCCGATCTGAAGGTCGAGATCCTTAACGGCCGTCGTGTCGCCATAAGCAAGAGTCAGCCGCTCAAGAGTCAGAAAGGATGCATCAGACATAGCGAGAAAATCCTAGGAAGCGTTCGGCCAGGAAGACGATTCCGATCGACATGAAGGCCAGAAGAGCCGAAAGGGCGGCAACGGATGGATCATAGGTGGTCTCCAGGTATGCCAGCATGTCGACGGGGAGCGTGCGGACCCCCGGTCCCGACAGGAACAATGACACTGGTACCTGATTGAAGCTCGTGACGAATCCGAGAATGAAGGCGGCGAGAATGCCGCCACGGATGTTCGGAAGGACCGTCCGGATGAAAGCTCCGAAACGCGTGCAGCCCAGCAAAACCGCAGCCTCCTCGATGTCGCTTCGCAAATTGTTCATGCTGGCCGATACGACACGCACGGCATAGGGCAGAACGAGAGCCGTGTGAGCCAGGAACAGGGCCAGGGTGAGGTTGAATCCGAACGGGATCACGAGATAGCGGAGGAGGGCCAACCCGACGATGATCCCAGGGACGATGATCGGCGCCGAGACGATGGTCCGAATGGTTTCTCCGAAGGGAAGCTTGTAGCGGGCAAGGGCGTACGAGACAGGAGTCCCGATTGCGAGCGCTGCCAGAGTTCCAAAGATGGCGAGCCCCATCGACATGAGGAAGCTCGATTGAAAGCTCTCGATCTGGAAGACCTTCAGGACCCACTTGAGGGAGAAGCCCCTGGGCGGAAAGGCAAGCGTGTCGCCGGCCGAAAGGGATGCAGCGACAATAATGAAGAAGGGGCCGATCAGGAAGATAATGACGGCGGTCAGGATTGCCGTTGAGACGAAGCGGGATGTCATCGCTTGGCCCTCGCGGTTGCAAGGCGCTTCAGGAGAAGGTTCGCGGAGAAACTCATGACGATCAGGATCATGGCGATGACGCTGGCCGAGGCGAAGTCGTTCGCAATCGTCACCCGCTGGTAAAGCAACGTTTCCAGCATCAGAACCTTCGAACCGCCGAGGATCGCAGGAGTGATATAGGCCGTGAGAGAGCCCGTGAAGACGAGCGTGCCGCCGATGACGAGGCCTTCCTTCGTAAGAGGCAGGATGACCTTCCAGAAGACCTGGAGCCAGTTCGCGCCGAGCACGCGCGCCGCGGAAATTGCATCCCGTGGCATGTTTTCCAGTGCACTAACGAGCGAGATAATCATCAGGGGCATGAAGAGCTGCAGCAAACCGATAAAGATCGCGGTTTCCGAAAAGAGGATGCGCAGAGGGGCATCCGTCAGACCGACGGAGGTGAGAGCCTGGTTTACGATACCGGTTCGCCCGAGAATGACGATCCAAGCATAGGTTCGTGCCACAGGGGAGATCATCAGCGGCAGGACGATCAGACCGACCATGCGCCCACGGTTCCTGGAGGACAGGTTCACGATGCACAGGGCAGCCGCATATCCGATAACGGCGGCCGCAACCGTCACGAGGACTCCGAGTTTCAGCGTGCGAATGAAGACGGTCAGGTTCAACGGCGTGCTGAAGAAGGAGGCATAATGTGCAAGCGACCAGCTACCACCCGTGCGAAGTCCCTCAGACAGGAGAATCAGGACCGGCACAATAAAAACTACTGCCGCGAATAACGCGGCAGGTAGGGTGAGAGCCAGAGACTCGGCTCGGTTCTGGAACATTGGGCGTTCAATCCATGATCAGAGACGGCGCAGGCGCGCCGGGAGAATACATTCTGCCTGAGAGCGTCTGCGCCAATGGCCGGAGATTACTGGCCGACCTTTGCGTTCCATTGCGAAAGCCAGCTTTCGCGATTGTCGAGGATGGCCTCTGCCGGCTGGAGATCCAGCGACTTCACGAGATCCTCGCCATAGGTCAGATTTTCGGCCACAGCAGCAGGAAGCTTGACTTCCTTGTTAGCAGGGCTGTCGATCAGACGTTCTGCAAGCTTGGTCTGGATCTCCGTGGAGAGCCAGAAATCCATGAACTGATAGGCCAGGTCCTTGTTCTTGGCGCCCTTGACGAGAATCATCACGTTCATGCCGCCCGTCTGGCCTTCCTTGGGGGTTGCCCACTTGATGGGAAGATCCATCTTGGCGAAGCCTTCCCAGGCGAAGCGTCCGATCGGTGCGGCCCAGATCTCCTCCTGCTGCATCAATTGAGTCAACTGCGAGGACCGAACATAAAAGGTCACAAAGTCATCCTTATGCTCGGCGACCTTTTCGATGGGAGCCTTGAGGTCCGGGGTGTTCTTTCCCATGGCCTTTCCGATCATGTAGAGCGTCGGCGGGCCTTGGTTGGTCGTTACGTTCGGAAAGGCGACGTGTCCGGCCAGCTCCTTCGAGAAGAGGTCGTTCCACGAATTGATCGTCACCTTGTCAGAGCGATAAACGATGGATGTCGCATAGAAGGTGTAGCCAACGCTCATGTGACCGCCGATCGGGTCCTTGGCAATGTCGTAAAGCTTCTCGTAGTTGGATAGCTTTGAGACGTCGATCGGCTCGATCAGATTGGCGCGCGTCGCCGCCAATGCGTCCGGGGTCGCTACGACGGCCATGTCTATGACCGGGTTCTCCTTATTGGCCTCGAGCTTGGCCAGGCGCTCGACGCTGTTCCCGGTTTCGACGACGACCTTGCAGCCGCATTTGGCCTCAAAGGGATCATAGAGAATCGTCTTGAACGCGTCCTGCGCGAAGCCATAGACCGATATGACGAGCTTCCGCTCTTGAGCCTGGGCCGAGGACGCGACAAGCAATAGAGCCGTGCTTGATGCAAGAAGAATCTTTTTCATGGCAGGATATTCCTCCGGGGGTGAAGTTCGACGGTCGGTGCCGGTCCGCTCGACTGGCGAATAATCAGTTGCATAGGGACGCTTGGCCTTTGCGACTCAGCGGGGGGGCGTGGCGATGAGGGGCTGCTCGTCATCTCCCCATTGCGTGAGGACCGCGCCATACCTTCAATCTCGGTCAGAAGACTCGCGACAGCAATATCCGCGATAGTCTTCATGTCCATGCGCATGGTGGTGAGGGTCGGCGTGACGACAGAGGACCAGAGCAGGTCATCAAATCCTGTGACGCTTGCATCCAAGGGGATTCGAATCCCGGCACGCTGCAGTTCCATGAGCGCGCGCAGGGCATGGAGGTCGGAAACAGCGCAGAATGCCGTGAACCCATCGCGGACCTTGGATGAAAGGCCAAGGTCACAGCCTCGCCCGGCCTTTTGCTCGACGCTTTCAACCCAGATGATCTCGGATGTCGAGCCATGCGGGAGGGAGGAGCGGATGCCGCCGATGCGGTCATTCTGAACATTCGAGCTTGGGCTGCCGGCGATGATGACGAAGCGGCGATGCCCATGGGACAAGAGGTGTTCCGCGATCTGCTGCCCTCCGTTCCAGTGGTCTGCCGCAACGGTGTTGCCGGGCGTGGAGGGGCTGTCGATCACGGCGACCGGTCGTCCGATATCTCCGATCCGCGTGCCCCGGCGCGGCACGACGATCAACCCGTCGGCCCCGCGCTCGATCAGCCGGGTGATGGCGTCGGTCTGCGCCGCAATGTCCCCTCGGGAATCGCCGATCAGGATCCCATAGCCGGCTTCTCCGGCCGCTTGAGCGATGGCCTGCGCTAGCTGAGGGAATAGGGGATGCGCAATATCTGGAAGCACCAGGCCGAGAACTCCGCTGCGCCCGGTGCGCAGGGCCTTGCCCGTCATGCTGGGAATATAGCCTAAATCTGAAGCTTTCTTCCTGATGCGCTCGATCAGGTCGGCGGATACGCGCCCCTTCCCCGATAGCGCATTCGAAACCGTCGCCACGGAGACGCCAAGTGCGATGGCGATATCGCTTAGATTGGGACGTGAGCGGAGGGACGACACATTCGGCTGCAGATTTGATTAACCGTTTAATCACTACTACGCGAATCAACGCCCGTGTCGAATCCTAAATTCGCGAAAACCAGAAATGATCGCGCAAAAGGCCTTCCTCTCGCTCAGAAGGAGTGGAGAATGTGTCTTTGTTGCGTTAGCTTTCAGGCCCCCTCTTCCCGAGGGCCTCGCGCCAGGGCATTCCTGCCTGGGCGCCAAGCACGAGGCATGCCTGGGAGGCTGCAAGGCAGGCCCGCTCCATGGATACCTCTAGGGTCAAGCCCTCTGCTAAGCTGGCGGCCAAGACGCCCACGAAGGTATCGCCCGCACCTGTCGTGTCTATGGGAGCTATCGGCGGGGCTGGTACAGCGGTGCGGTTGCCATTTCCTTCGAAGGCGATAGCCCCCTGCGCTCCTATGGTAACAATGCAGGTTAGGCCGTAGGAGCGTGCGAGAAACGCAGCCGCTTCTTCGGATCGGCCGACCTCTGGCCGCCCCAGAGACGCCGCAACAGCAAGTGCTTCATGTTCGTTGACGACCAGCAAATCTGCGACAGCCAGAAGCTCATCGAGCCGTCCACGTTCCTGTGCGGATGGTGCAGGAGCTAAATTCCACAGCACCTTCGCGCCAATATCCTTCGCCCAGCGGGCAGCTGCGAGATTCTGCTCCAGAGAGACCTCCATCTGCAGTACGATCAGGGCAGGAGACGCTGTCGCATATTTACCGAGTTGGCTCGCTTGCAGCGCCATATTGGCTCCGCTGGCAACCGTAATGGCATTCTCGCCCCGCTGATCGACCGTGATGAAGGCGCAGCCCGTAGGTTCAGAAACGGTTCTGACGAGGCGTGTATCGATTCCGTTGTCCTTAAGGTTCTTCAGGCAGGCCTCACCGAACGGGTCCTGGCCGATCGCACCAGCCATGGCGACAGTGATCCCGGTGCCCTGCGCGACGCGGGCTGCCGCAACGGCCTGGTTGGCGCCCTTGCCGCCAAAGAAGCTGTCTGCGCGGGGAGACAGGACCGTTTCCCCCGGGCGCGCGATAGCATCCACGCGAGCGACCAGATCCAAGTTGATAGAGCCGAAGACCAGGATGGCTCGTTCTGCCGCCATGCGTGATGAACTCCCCTAACATGGCTCCTGAGAACGGGGCCTTCCGCGGTTCTGTCTCAAATCAGGGCCGTGGTCAAAACTTAACCCTCGATTGTCCTGACTCAACCACTAGGGGAGAGCAATCACTCCCGATTCAAACTTTTCCCTCAAGATGATTCAAACTTTTCCCTCAAGATATGGAGCTGCATCCCGGGAGCAGGAGGAAAATAGAAGTCAACGCCTTATTTCCCGCCAGAACTTGGCCTGTCCGTCGGACAGACAGAGGGAATGGGGGCAGCCTAACCCTCTTTTTACCTGTCGGATCCACATTGTGACCGACACCCGCCATCAGGCCGAAGGCCTATCCAACCTCCAGATCAGATGCGTCCCAATCGACCTTTCTCCCCTGCAAGACCCGAATCCCGATATGCTCAAGGAGCCGAGAGCACTCAGTCTGCCGAGCAGGCGGTGCCTGCGCGCCCTCAGCCCAGACCGGCTCCCACGTCGGAAGCCCGGGAGCCGAAGCGGATGCTACCCGGGCGACCTGTTTCGGAGGCAAATATTGCTGGGGGAGCTGCCGAAATGGCGCCCATCACCCATCCGGCTTGGTGGCAGGCTTTTGTCGTCGCGGGTGCAACTTGCACGAGAACGCCCGATAGGTTTCTTCGCGAGAGAAACGGTCGGACAGGAGGCTCTGCAAGCCAAAAGCGCGCGGAATCAGCTGCGCCGAGTCCCGAAGCGGTTGTGCCACCGGTCAGCCAAGTGGCCGAACAGCCTGCATCCGGGGAGCCTGCAGTGCGCCGTCAAATGGCCACCTTGCTGGCGACCTATCCGTCTCGTGTTGGTGAGGCCATTCATGCGAAGAAAGACGCTGCTGAAACGAGCGACATGAACACGCCATGTGACGATAGGCAGGACGGCGGATCCCGTGACGCCGGTTCGGAGATTGTGGCCGTCGCTCCGGTACCTGAGACTGGAGATGGACCGGAAATCGCCGTAGGTGCCGAATGGACGGGAGAGCCGGAGGGGGCAAGCGGCTCGGGCCTGTTCTCTCCCCCCAGGGTTATTTTTACAGGGTGGGCCTATAGCTACTATCAAACCAGCGAGGCTCTTCTGGCGGTCTCTCCTGAGCCGGCGCCATTGGAGGCGCCTCAGGAGGTCTTGCCTGCCGTAGGGGCAGGGAGCGCCACTGCTTCCGATGACGATCTGGAGACAGATCCCGGGTACCTGCTGCTCTATGAGGATGAACTGCTTCCTGATTTGCACCGGGGAGTATCCGACCAGAGTCCGGCTGTCACACCGGCGAAGGAAGCCGCGAAAGAAGATGCCGTCGTCGTAAGCGAGCCGCAGGTGAGCCTGAAGGCTGCTGCTCCGACGGCTGATACTCCGGCTGTGGAGCCGGATGCTCCAGAGTCCCATGCTCCGGACGTGGTGTCTGATATTCCAGCCCTGCATGAGGCGGAGCGCAGTTTGCCTGCTGCAACCCACGGCAGCTATGAGCTTCCGGAGCTTTCCTATCTTGCGCTCCCGCCTGAGCGCCTGGAGCCTGTCCTGACCGAGGATATTCTGGAGGAGACGGCAGGGCGCCTGGAGAAGATCATCCGGGATTTCGGCGTGAAGGGAGACGTCATTCACGTCCATCCTGGCCCGGTGGTGACGCTCTACGAACTGGAGCCCGCGCCCGGCACCAAATCCTCCCGCGTGATTGCTCTATCGGATGATATTGCCCGTTCCATGAGTGCAACATCGGCGCGTGTTGCCGTCATTCCCGGTCGCAATGCCATCGGCATCGAGCTGCCGAACCACAAGCGCGAGACCGTGTTCCTGCGCGAACTTCTCGCAAGCCAGGATTTCGAGACCTCGCAACATAAGCTTCCCTTATGCCTCGGCAAGACGATCGGCGGCGAGCCGGTGATCGCGGATCTGGCGCGCATGCCGCACCTGCTGGTCGCCGGCACCACCGGCTCGGGTAAATCGGTCGCCATCAACACCATGATCCTGTCGCTGCTCTATCGCTTCAGGCCCGATCAGTGCCGGCTGATCATGGTGGATCCGAAGATGCTGGAACTGTCGGTCTATGACGGCATCCCGCACCTGCTGACCCCGGTCGTCACCGATCCTAAGAAGGCGATCATCGCCTTGCGCTGGGCGGTCCGGGAAATGGAAGACCGCTACAAGAAGATGTCGAAGCTGGGCGTGCGCAATATCGACGGCTTCAACGCCCGCGTCTCGGAGGCCAAAGCCCGCGGCGAGGTGAT